>OGFN01001121.1_pt1 | contig 10875 bp, 8 predicted proteins | sample 1570921 | NCBI WGS metagenome assembly OGFN01 (sample SAMEA2581940, study PRJEB24529) | metagenome | biome: Human gut stool | place: China | collected 2011
CATGACTGAGATGTGGCGGAGATTGTATACATTTGCCATTCATTTACAATAAATAGGTAACAGATGAAGAGAGGTTTTTATATCCTGTTGATTATGTGCACCGCCATAATGGTGGTGTCGTGTGACAAGACAAAGTCATACACTGATATGTTGAAGGCCCAGGAGAAAGCTATTGATCGTTTGCGTGCGGATAGTGGATTGGTTTTTCTGGAAGAATTTCCGACTGACAGCATTTTTAAGGAAAATGAATTTGTTGAGTTGGATAATGGTGTTTATCTGAATATCGTCAATAAAGGAAACAGTGAACGTGCGGTACTGGGACAAACGGCGATCCGTTCCCGTTTCATCGCCCGGATGTTTATGGAAAACAGTAGCATGGGAGCCGGTACCGTCGACCTGCTCGGTCCTAATTCAAACGGTACACATCCGGTAGAGTTCAGATATGGTTATTATACTTCTTTGAATCCTGATTACTCTTATACATGGGATATGTTTATTTGTGAAGGTTTAGGTGCCGGACTTCCTTACGTGGGAGACAGCGCGGTTGTCAAACTGATCGTTCCGTTTAAACTGATGAGCAGTGATTTTCAAAGCTCAGGGACACCTGTGTTTTTTGAGAAAGTGAAGTATACTTTTATAAAATAAATCTAACTAAATGACACTGATTAAATCTATTTCTGGTATCCGTGGAACAATAGGCGGGAACCCGGAAGACGGGCTCAATCCGTTGGCTATTGTTAAGTTTGTGGCTGCTTATGCTACATTCATTAAGAAAAACACGAAGGTGACAACAAACAAGATCGTGGTAGGTCGTGATGCACGTATCTCTGGTCCGATGGTTAAACAAGTCGTTCTCGGTGCGCTTACGGGAATGGGCTTTGACGTGGTAGATATCGATCAGGCTACTACTCCGACTACCGAGTTAGCTGTTGCCTGGGAAGAAGCTTGTGGCGGTATCATTTTGACTGCCAGCCACAATCCGAAACAATGGAATGCCCTGAAGTTATTGAACGAACGGGGGGAATTCTTGAATGCTGCCGAAGGTGCCGAGGTGCTGAAGATTGCTGCTGAAGAAAGTTTCGTATTTGCTGATGTCGACAATTTAGGAAAAGTCTATGTTAATAATACTTACAATCAAAAGCACATCGAGAGTGTGTTGAAGCTGGATTTGGTGGATGTCGAGGCTATCAGAGCTGCTAATTTCCGTGTCGCTATCGACTGTGTAAACTCGGTAGGCGGTGTTGTTATTCCTGAATTGCTTTCAGCTTTGGGGGTAAAGGAAATTTTCAAGTTGCATTGTGCTCCTCACGGTAACTTTGCACATAATCCGGAACCGATCCCTGAAAACCTGACGGAGATCTCCGACCTGATGAAGCATGCCAAAGCCGATGTCGGTTTTGTTGTTGATCCGGACGTAGACCGTCTGGCTATTATCAGCGAAGACGGGGAGATGTTTGGAGAAGAATATACACTGGTGGCTGTCAGCGACTACGTTTTGAGTCATACACCGGGCAATACGGTCAGCAACCTGAGCTCAAGCCGTGCTCTGCGTGACGTTACCCGTGCTCATGGTTGCGAGTACAATGCGGCAGCAGTGGGCGAAGTGAATGTCGTAACGAAGATGAAAGCGACTAATGCTATTATCGGTGGCGAAGGCAATGGAGGTGTGATCTATCCGGCCAGCCATTACGGTCGTGATGCTTTGGTGGGTATCGCCTTGTTCCTGACTCATCTGGCAAAGAAGCAGATGAAGACAAGCGAACTGCGTGCTTCCTATCCTCCGTACTTCATTTCCAAGAAGAAAGTAGAACTGACTCCAGATATCGATGTAGATGCTATCTTGGCAAAAGTAAAAGAGAAATTTGCCCAGTATGATATCACCGATATCGATGGTGTGAAGATCGACTTCCCTGAAAAATGGGTGCATCTGCGTAAGAGCAATACGGAACCGATTATCCGTATTTATTCCGAAGCTCACACGATGCAGGAAGCGGAAGAGATTGGTGACGAGCTGATTCAGATCATTCGCGATATGTGTAAATAATCTTTCATCAAGATAAAAAAGAAAAGAGGTTATGCTTGATTGCATCTCCTCTTTTTTTGTATTTTCGAAACAGATATGTTTTTTAAATGCCAGTCGCTGTCCAAATTGGCAGATATTTTCCTTTCAAACGAAGAATTTCTTTTCAAACAGATAGATACTTTTAGGGAAAACCTTGTATTTTTATGGAACAAAAAGCCACGGTTTTTAAAGGATTGAGGTCTGGATAATACAATAAAAAGGCATTTATCTCCGTATAAATCCGTATAAAATAGTAATTTTGTAAACTAATTAGGTTATGTATATGCTAAGAACGGAAATTAGGAAACTGGGAGGATTGATTTGTTTCTTGTTTGTGATGTTGGCCATCCAGGCACAGCAATATACGGTTACAGGAGGAAATGGGGTTCCTTATTTGTTGGAGAATCCAGGAAATCGTATACGAGTTTATTTGGTGTATGGAATGGATAATGTGGAGATTAGCTATACATCTTCGTCTACTAATCATCAATGGTATCGATATAAGCAAAAGGCATTGGACCGGGAACCTGTTCCGTGTGAACAGAATGGGGAGACATCCGTTGTCCGGAATATAGAGGAGGATGCCGGGTATTATGTGGAAGATCCGGCTTCCGGTTTGAATGGTTGGTATGTATGGATCATTGATTATAGTAAATACGCTTTTAATGTCGAAAGCATTACAGTCAAAGGAAATTGTGACGGCTTTTGGCTGGAAGGTTCTCCGACTGTCCCAGTTATGTATTATTATACCCCGACGGGAAATCGGATAACGGTGAAGCGGGAGTTTAATGTCGCTTATCAGACATTGGAGTGGTCTGAAGACAACAACTATTTTTCGCCCAAGAATGTGCAAAGATCACTGACGGAAGGGCCTTATTCGACAAAGATAAACGATAACGAAACAATTCCGTTGTGCGATACGGAAGTCACACTTTCCGGTGATCAGTTTGCAAAACATTTCGGAATAGAGAAATCAATCACTTCGGATACCTATCAGGTGGTGGCCGTCGAAGTGCATGTCGATACGACGTTTATAATGGATAATGCGGAGAATATGACAGCTGGAGATGGGGAATATATTTCCGCTCCGGCAACGGTCACTTTTCGGGCGTATGCCAATGATCCGGTAGCGACACTGTATACTTGGAAAATATATAGGAGCGATCAGGAGAACGGGATCGAGAATCCGCTGGTGGAATATAGGGATGAGGAGATCGACTATACGTTTACGGAGAAAGGTGATTATACGGCGGTTGCGACTGTCAGCAACGCGACAGGAGAATGCGAGGCGGTTTCCAATTCTATTGAAATCAAGATTGCAGAATCGGAATTGCAGATCCCGAACGCTTTCTCGCCAGGTACGACGCCTGGTATCAATGATGAATTTCGTGTCGCCTACAAATCGCTTGTGACCTATAAGTGCTGGATATTTAATCGATGGGGAGTACAGATGTACCATTCTACTAACCCGGCTGAAGGGTGGGATGGCAAAAAAGGTGGGAAATATGTCGCTCCCGGCGTCTATTTTTATGTGATAGATGCAGTGGGATCGGATGGTATTAAATATAATAAAAAAGGTTCTATAAATATTCTTAGACCCAAGAAGATTGATGATGAAATTATTGAACAGTAATAGTATAGTCGGTTTTGTGGTGGGTAGTGCTGTGTGCCTGACCGCCTGCCTCTCCATTGGTTCGAGTGATTCGGAAAAAGTGAAAGACCAACGTCCGGTCGTTTCATCGGTGACCATGTCGCCTGATATTCCTTCTTCCGTCTCTTTTTGCGGAAAAGATATCGATTTGACGCGTTATAATATGCGTGAAGGTTTTGACCGGGAATTGAGTAGCTTTACCTATTTCCATTCTACTACCATGCTGCTGATTAAGCGGGCAAACCGCTGTTTCCCGATCATTGAACCGATTCTGAAGGCTAACGGCATTCCGGACGATTTCAAGTATCTGGCGGTGATCGAGAGCCATCTCGATCCGCGTGTCTCATCGCCTGCACGGGCAGTAGGAACTTGGCAGTTGCTGGAAGGAACGGCCCGGCAGTACGGATTGACGATAACATCTACGGTTGACGAACGTTGCGATGTGACAAAGGCGACCGAAGCAGCCTGTCGTTATCTGAAAGCGGCTTATGAAAAATATGGAGACTGGGCGATGGTCGCGTCTTCCTATAATGCCGGTATGGGACGTATTTCGGGAGAGCTTGTCAAGCAGGATGCAGACAGTTCGTTTGACCTTTGGCTGGTGGAGGAAACAACCCGCTATGTATATCGTATCATGGCTATCAAGCAGATATTTGAAGCCCCTTATAAATATGGGTTCGTGCTAAGAGCGCAGGATCTGTATAAATCGATCGCATGCGAGAGTGTTGCCGTCTCGACGGATATTCAGGATTTGTCCGGTTTTGCCAAGAAGAATGGTATCACTTATGCCGATCTGAAACGTTTCAATCCCTGGTTGCGAGATCGTAAATTGCTGACAGCAGGAAAAACATATACGATCCGGATCCCGAAAGAATCTGATATGTATTATAAAACGCCTAACACCTATGTGCATAATCCGGCCTGGGTGGTGAAATAAGAAAACTGAAAAATGATGAAGGATAAGAATGCATTGGAAGGCGGCCGTATTTCCGTTTTAGGCGCGCGTGTCCATAATTTGAAGAATATAGATGTCGACATACCTCGTAACAAGCTCTCCGTAATTACCGGTATGAGCGGTAGTGGTAAATCGTCTTTGGCTTTTGATACGATTTTTGCGGAAGGGCAACGCCGTTATGTGGAGACGTTCTCCGCTTATGCGCGTAACTTCTTGGGAAATATGGAACGGCCGGATGTGGATAAGATCACTGGTCTGAGCCCTGTTATCTCAATCGAGCAGAAAACAACAAACAAGAATCCGAGATCCACAGTGGGGACGACTACCGAGGTTTATGACTTTTTCCGTCTGCTTTATGCAAGGGCGGGAGAGGCTTATTCGTATTTGAGTGGCGAGAAGATGGTGAAATACACCGAGGAGCAGACGCTGGAACTGATTATGAACCAGTATAAGGGGAAGAAGACCTACCTGCTCGCTCCGCTTGTCCGTAATCGTAAGGGACATTATAAGGAACTTTTCGAACAGATGCGGAAAAAAGGCTATCTGAATGTCCGGGTAGACGGTGAGATGAAAGAGATATTTCATGGCATGAAGCTCGACCGGTATAAGATGCACAGTATCGAGGTCGTGATCGATAAGCTGGTCGTTTCGGAATCGGACGAACGCCGTTTGAAAGAAAGCCTGCGTGTCGCTATGAAGCAGGGTGACGGCTTGGTACTCGTGCTGGATGCCGAGACGGACGAAGTGCGCCATTTCAGCCGTCGGCTGATGGATCCGGTGACGGGTTTGTCTTACAGCGAACCGGCTCCCCATAATTTCTCGTTCAACTCTCCGCAGGGTGCTTGCCCGAAATGTAAAGGATTGGGACAGGTCAATTTGTTGGACATGAACAAAATCGTCCCCGATGCCTCGCTCAGCATTTACAGCGGTGGGATTGTGGCGTTAGGAAAATATAAAAACTCCCTGATATTTTGGCAGATCGAAGCTATTTGCGAGAAATATGGCGTAACACTGAAAACCCCGATTAAAGACATCCCGGAAGAAGCGATCGATGAGATCATGAACGGGACGGATGAACGCCTGCAAATAAAAAACGATTCGCTGGGTACTTCCAATTATTTCCTGTCGTATGAAGGAGTTGCCAAATATATCCTGATGCAGCAGGAGAGCGAGGCTTCCGCTTCCGCGCAGAAATGGGCGGGACAGTTTATACGGATGGCTACCTGTCCGGAATGTAACGGGCAGCGGTTGAACAAAGAAGCGCTGCATTATAAGATAGCCGGAAAGAATATTGCCGAACTTTCGGCAATGGATATCTCTGAATTGTATGAGTGGTTGGAGGGTGTCGAGGAGCAGTTGAATCCTAAGCAGAGGCAGATTGCTGTCGAAATCTTGAAGGAGATCCGTTCACGTCTGAAATTCCTGTTAGATGTCGGATTGGACTATCTCGCGTTGAACCGTGCTTCGGCGACGTTATCGGGGGGCGAGAGTCAACGCATCCGTTTGGCGACCCAGATCGGTAGCCAGCTGGTCAATGTACTTTATATCTTGGATGAACCGAGTATAGGGTTGCACCAGCGGGATAACGTTCGTTTGATCAACTCGTTGAAAGAGTTGCGCGATACGGGCAACTCTGTTGTCGTGGTCGAGCATGACAAAGACATGATGTTGAATGCGGACTATGTGGTCGATATGGGACCGAAGGCTGGTCGTCTAGGAGGAGAAGTTGTTTTTGCCGGAACTCCCGGAGAAATGTTGAAAGCTGACACGCTTACTTCGGCCTACCTGAACGGGAAGACGGAGATTGCCGTTCCGGAAGAGCGGCGGAAAGGAAACGGACAGTTTATCACGATAAAAGGGGCGAGCGGGAATAATCTGCGGAATGTGGATGTCACGTTCCCGTTGGGTACGCTGATCTGTGTCACGGGCGTGTCCGGTAGCGGAAAGTCTTCTTTGATCAACCGGACCTTGCAGCCGATTCTCAGCCAGCATTTCTATCGTTCCCTGGAAGATCCGTTGCCTTACAAATCAATCGAAGGGATAGACAATGTGGATAAGATAGTCAATGTGGACCAGTCACCGATCGGACGTTCGCCGAGAAGTAATCCGGCTACTTATACCGGTGTCTTTTCGGATATACGCAATCTGTTTGTGGATCTGCCTGAATCGAAAGTGCGTGGCTACAAACCCGGACGTTTCTCGTTCAATGTCTCCGGCGGACGTTGCGAGACGTGCAAAGGGAACGGTTACAAGACGATCGAGATGAATTTCCTGCCGGATGTGCTGGTTCCCTGTGAAGAATGTCATGGCAAGCGATACAACCGGGAAACGTTGGAAGTCCGCTTTCGCGGGAAATCCATTGCGGATATTCTGGATATGACGATCAATATGGCGGTGGAGTTTTTCGAGAATATTCCCTCGATCTTGTCGAAAGTGAAGGTATTGCAGGATGTAGGCCTGGGCTATATCAAGTTGGGGCAACCTTCCACGACTCTCTCCGGCGGTGAGAGCCAGCGTGTCAAACTGGCGACCGAACTGGCCAAGAAAGATACGGGCAAGACGCTTTACGTGTTGGACGAGCCGACGACCGGTCTTCATTTCGAAGATATACGGGTCTTGTTGGGCGTCCTGAATAAATTGGTGGATAAGGGTAATACGATCATCGTCATCGAGCATAACCTCGATGTCATCAAATGTGCCGACTATCTGATCGATATGGGTCCCGAAGGCGGACGTAACGGCGGGCAGGTCCTTTTCACCGGAACTCCCGAAGAAATGGTAAAAGCGAAAACGAAGAGCTATACGGCTCCATTTTTGAAAGACGAATTAAAAAGCGATAAGAAATGAAGAATCCTATTCAGATGATTAAACAATGCGTGGAGAAGGAAGAACCTTACTTTCTGCTGCGCGGACAGGATTTGTGTGCGTTGAAGGCCATCGAAACCTATTATGAGGAGGTGAAGAAGCACGTGAAAGACCCTTATTTTATTGAGGAGATAGGAGAGATAATGAAAGATTTCCGGGCTTTCCGGGAAGAACAGGAAACCCATATACCGGATTAAAAGATGGCGGACGACAGTTACAAGACCATTAAGCAGATAGCTGAAGGGTACTATACGGAGAAGCGCAGCCGCTTTATCTCGTATGCGATCCCGGTGCGTACGGTGGAAGAGGTGAAAGAGCAACTGGACAAATATCGTAAACAGTATTATGACGCCCGCCATGTCTGCTGGGCCTATATGTTAGGTCCCGAACGCCTAACTTTTCGTGCGAACGATGACGGCGAGCCTTCCTCTACTGCCGGAAAACCGATTCTGGGACAGATCAACTCGAACGGGTTGACAGATATCCTGATCGTCGTGATTCGCTATTTCGGCGGGATCGAATTAGGGACGAGTGGCTTGATTGTTGCTTACCGGACAGCAGCCGCCGAAGCAATAGCTGCTGCCGAGATAGAAGAGCGCACTGTTGATGAAGATATCACCATTGCGTTCGAATACCCTTATCTGAACGGAATCATGCGCATTGTCAAGGAAGAGAATCCAGTGATCGTCTCCCAAAAGTTTGAAATGGATTGTGAAATGACCCTTCGTATCCGCAAAGGAGAGGCCGAACGTTTGAAAGTGCGGTTATTAAAGGTGGAAAGTGTCTATATTCCCAGAACCGAATTTTAAGTAAGTTGTTATATTATTATAATTCTAAACAAAAACAATTTGTAAATAATGAAGAAGATTCTTTTATTTTCTTTTTTTCTGATGTTGGGATTGGTTGTATCTCAATTCCTGCCGGCGATGGTAGGTGAGGGGTATTCGTCGGTGAAGACGGTCTCCAATACCCTGTTGTATGTCTGCCTGGCCTTTATCATGATAAATGTGGGACGGGAGTTCGAAATGGATAAAAGCCGTTGGCGATCCTATACTGAAGATTATTTTATTGCAATGGCGACGGCTGCTTTCCCCTGGATCTTCGTGGCGTTATATTATATGTTCGTGTTGCTTCCGGATATTTACTGGAACAGTGGAGAAGCTTGGAAAGAAAACCTTTTGTTGAGCCGGTTTGCAGCCCCGACTTCAGCCGGTATACTGTTTACAATGTTGGCGGCGGCAGGGTTGAAATCTTCTTGGGTATACAAGAAGGTGCAGGTATTGGCAATCTTCGACGACCTTGATACGATTCTGTTGATGATTCCTTTGCAGATTATGATGGTAGGCTTGCGCTGGCAGTTGGGCGTTATCATTTTGATCGTGATGGTCCTTCTGGTCATCGGATGGAGAAAGATGGGCAGTTATGACATGCGGCAGGATTGGAAGGCAATTCTTTTCTATGCCGTCCTTACCTGCGGGATTACGCAGGCGGTTTATTTGGTGTCCAAATACCTTTATGGCGAAGATGCCAGCATCCATATCGAGGTCTTGTTGCCTGCGTTTGTATTGGGTATGGTGATGAGGCATAAGCATATTGATACGAAGGTCGAACGCAATGTGGCGACAACAGTCTCGTTCCTCTTTATGTTTCTGGTAGGAGTCAGCATGCCAGTCTTTTTCGGAGTGGATTTTGCCGCGCAGTCTGTAGAAGCGACAACAATAACCGGAGCGCAGCCGATGATGTCTTTGCCGATGATCATCCTGCATGTCGTGATTGTTTCGTTTCTGTCCAATATCGGGAAACTGTTCCCGTTGTTTTTTTATCGGGAAAGACGGAAGCGCGAACGTCTGGCGCTATCGATTGGTATGTTTACACGCGGTGAAGTAGGGGCCGGAATTATCTTTATCGCGCTTGGTTACAATTTAGGAGGCCCAGCGCTTATGATTTCCGTGCTCACCATAGTGTTTAATTTAATTTTAACTGGTATATTTGTCGTGTGGGTTGAAAAACTGACTCGCAGCGCTTACAAGTTGGAGCAAGTTGACATGTAAGTGTACAGTTGTTAGGAAAAAATCAAAGGGAAGCGGTTTGCACGCCGCTTCCCATAAATATTTAAATACCATATGGATAGAACCATCAACGTTATCCTTAAACCGTTGCGTCGTTTTGCTATGCAAAAACCGAATGCGAGTATCTTATTATTCATGGCTATGATTCTTGCTATGCTATTTGCCAATTCCCCTTGGGCGGAGTCCTACCATAACATCTTATCTCATCCGATTGATTTGAAGATAGGTAATTTCACACCGTTTATGCATCATGGAGAAGTGATGCCGATGCTGGCCTTTGTGAATGATGCCTTGATGGCAGTCTTCTTTTTTGTGATTGGATTGGAGATTAAGCAGGAAATTCTGATTGGGGAGTTGAGTTCGGTACGGAAAGCACTGCTTCCGATTATTGCGGCCTGCGGCGGGATGATCGTTCCGGTATTGTTTTATTTTCTGGTTTGTCATTCGGCACCCGAAGTGCGAGGTGTGGCTATTCCGATGGCGACTGATATCGCCTTTGCCTTGGCTGTTTTAGGGTTGTTGGGAAAACGGGTTCCACTCAGCATGCGTATTTTTTTGACGGCATTGGCGGTGGTGGATGATATCGGCGGAATCATTATTATCGCCTTGTTTTATAGTGGTGAGATTGCGTTTGAGCCACTTCTGATCTCACTCGCCTTGCTGGCTTTGCTATATGTAGGGGGAAGGATGTGGGTGAATAACATTGCTTTCTACTATATAATAGGTTTCTTTGTGTGGATGCTATTTCTTGAGTCGGGTATTCATCCGACCATAGCGGGTGTGCTGGTCGCATTCACCGTTCCGGCTCGTCCGGTTGTTAAGCTGGATGATTTCACTTGTGAAATGACCGGCTATCTGGATATGCTGGATTACACAGAAGTGCGTCATTCCCGGAAAGCGGCGGTTCTTTCATCGACACAGATTCAAGTTCTCAACAATATTCATTCATTGGCGGACAAAACAATCAGTCCGTTGCAAAGCATTGCCAACAAACTCCATCCGTTAGTCAATTATCTGATCCTGCCGCTCTTCGCTTTTGTCAATGCAGGCGTTACTTTCGGGGATATCGGGATCGGTTCGTTACCGGGAATCCCGTTGGCGGTATTCTTCGGCCTGTTTGCCGGAAAGTCGCTGGGTATTTTCCTGTTCACCTATATTTTTGTCCGTTTGCGTCTTGCTACGATTCCGGAAGGGGTGAGCAAACGGAACCTATTCGGGGTGTCGATGTTGGGCGGTATCGGTTTTACGGTAGCTCTCTTTATCGCGAACCTGT
>OGFN01001124.1_pt1 | contig 10855 bp, 6 predicted proteins | sample 1570921 | NCBI WGS metagenome assembly OGFN01 (sample SAMEA2581940, study PRJEB24529) | metagenome | biome: Human gut stool | place: China | collected 2011
GGAAAGAACGGAGACCACGCCCGAGGAACTGGAAGCAACGGCAGATACACGCGAGGAGCCGGAAGCGGCGGTGGAATTCACCACCACACAGGACACGGTCACGCTCAGTGTCCCGGCACGATACGAAAACGAAATCACTGCGGACGATTCGTTTATGATCGAAGCGCCGGAGACCGGCGAGCATGACCTGGACGATGTGCTGTTCTCCTTCTACGACAAAAGTCAGGCGGCAGAAGACCGCCTCGGCCTCGTCTGGGCGATCCGCGCGTTCCAATTTGAAGATCCGGCGGAGCTGGTCAAGGACGGCGCAGACCGATGGGTCGAGGAAAATCTTATGGCGCTGAACACGCATCTGCTCGGCACACGCGGCAGCACGGCATATTATTTCTTCTGCCTGAGCCCGTCGGACAAGGCGGTACGGCAGTATGACAGTTCGGACACAGCGGCGGTCAGCTCGTATTACCAGCACGCAGCCGACGGCTTGGATATCTTAAAGGATTTTGTTGTCCGCAACGGCCTTGCGCCGGTGGAGGGCGCGGTCGACTGGGAGGCGTGGTATCAGGAATTCATTCTGCCGCGCATTGAGGCCGAAACGGACCCCGCCGCGGACGCGGCATGGTTCGCCGCGCGCGAGCCGGTGGAGCAGTGGCCCGAATTTACCGTGAACGGCACGTCGATCTATGATCTGACACTGGACGACATCCAAAATGTTTACGGCACATATGAACGCATTTACCACTGGATGATCCTCCAGACGGACTACTATGACATTGTGCAGTTCGCGGACGGCTCACAGGCCGCGGGCTGGATGCACAATGACGGCACGATCCATCGTCCGAACGCCGCATATCTGCGGCTGGATGCCGGGGTCGAGGTCTGCGGCATCCGCTTCGGCGAGGATTACCGCGAGGCGGCGAACCGTTTCCCGCGCGACAAAACGCCGGTATTCGAGCAGTTCGACGAACACACGGCGCGGCTGCTGCTTGGCGGCGAGGTTCTATACATGGGCAAATACAGCTGCATTGCGTACACGGACGGCATTCCCACAATGCTTGTCGTGTGCGACGAGACAGTCATGACGTTCTACATTGAAAACGGCGTGATCGCCGCCGTCAGCTGGATGGCGCCGGAGGAATCCATGCGGCTGCCCATCACGGAGCAGGAGGCGCAGCAGCGTATGACGATCGACCCGAGCCTTCTGACGGATGAGAACCTCCACAGCATTCTGATCGGCCCGGAGATCGCGCTTGTCAACGACGGCTTTACATTTGATTCGCCCGAAGACCTGTCGTCCGAGCAGCTGTTTATGCTGTTTCTGCACTGGTCGTCCGATTACACATACACGCGCGATAATTACAAGCAGGCCGACGGGAAGTATCACTTCACGGAGAGCTTTGTGAACGGTGTTTTGCGGTATCATTTCCGCGACGGCAGCTTCACGTTTGACATTACGCAGTGCGGCTGCTACGACGCATCGGACGGCACGGCGGTCATTGAGAACGTGTCCGGCTTCGGCGGAGACCGCGATCTGCGCATCGCAGACGTGCAGGTGCTGGGGGGCAGCACCGTACAGGTCACGGCAGATTTTTATAACGCCGACCCGTTTTTGGATGGCAGCGGCGGCGAACTGCGCTACGCGCGCAAGGTCTACACGCTGGACTTCTACTACGGCGGCGCGCTGTTCCAGTCGGCACGCTTCGCACCGCTTCCAGAGGACGATCTGCGTGCGGCCTTGCAGCTGCACACTGGCGAAACGACGGACGATCTGGCGCAGCTGTTCTGGACGTATGACGGCCAGAACAGGAATCTGCTGGGCAGTCTGCCGGACGGTAATTGGACAGCGCTGCCGCTGACCGAAGACGCGTGGGACGGACTTTCCCTGTTCGTCTACGAGCGCTGGGCGCGCGAAAACAACTGGCCGCTGACGATCAGCGAGACGGATTTCGACCATACGCTCGTCCGCTATTTCCCGCTGGGCCGGTACGGCTGGGAGGACCGCAGCTCACACTATCTGACCTATCAGGATGGAACCTATACCCGCACCATCAACGACAACCACGGCGCGCGGTACTGTTATCTGAAACGCATCTCCTGCATGGCAGACGGAAGCTTCCAGCTGGTGTTCCGCTGTCTCGACGTGCCAGAGCTCACGGAGTACGCGGACGCGTCTGCGGATGTGCGCGCGGTCTACGACCACGCGGGCGCGGAGGAGCTTCAGCCGCAGGAATTCCGTCGGGCCGTGTACCGCGCGTTCGCCGACGGAGTCATTCCCACCGGAAACAGCATGACGGAGCTGACCGTGACCGTTCGCCTGACCGGCGAAGCGCGGTATCCGTTCCAGTTCCTGTCGGCCTCTGCATAAATCTGGCGTGTTCTACCCTTAAGCAGCCGCTCCTGTTTCCACAGGGGCGGCTGTTTGGGAAACAGTTTCGAGAAAAAGGTTGACAAATGTAGCCCTATATGCTATGATGGGTCTACAAAAGTAAACCAAGGAGGGATATCCTGTGCAATTATGCCAAAGCGAATGGACCGTGCTGCAAAGCCTGTGGGAGCGGCAGCCGCAGACGCTCATGCAGCTGGTGGAGGAGTTGAAGCTCCGCGCCGGATGGTCGGCCAGCACGAGTAAGACCATGGCCGCCCGCATGACGGAAAAGGGCCTTCTGCGCTACGAGGGCAAGCCCCGGCGCTATTACCCGAACGTCACCCGCGAGGAAGCCGGGCTGGAGGAAACCGAGCAGCTGCTTTCCCGCGCGTTCGGCGGGAAGCTCGGCCTGCTGGTCAGCAATTTCGCTGACCACGGAAAAATCGGAAAGGACGAGCTGGACGAGCTTTATGCCATTCTGGACAGGGCTGCGGGCCGCGAGGAATAGGGGAGGGGAGTCATGCTGGAAATTCTCATTTCATCGACTGTTCTGATCCTTGCGCTGACCGCGCTTCGATTTTTCCTGCGCGGGAAACTCAATCCGCGCCTGCAATACACGCTCTGGCTGCTCGCCGCGCTGCGGCTTTTGCTGCCGGTCTCGCTGGTCAGAAGCCCGGTCAGCGTGATGAACGCCGTCCCGGACGTGCCCGCCGCCGTGCAGCGGCTGACTGCTCCGGAAAATCGCCGCGCCCCGCAGACGGACAATACGCAATCCCCGGTGCAGACTGCCTCTGAGACGGAGACTGCGCCCACAGAGGCGCAGATGCAGCTGACGGGCAGCACGATTTTGAAACTCGTCTGGCTGACTGGCGCGGCAGCGATGGCGCTGGCCGTTCTGGCGCAGAATCTGCTGTTTCTCCGGAGACTGAAAAGAATCCGGCGGCCGTTTGCCTGCCCGGAAAGCCCGGTTCCGGTCTGGGTGGCGTCCGGGCTGCCGTCGCCGTGCCTCGCGGGGCTGTTCAGGCCTGAAATTTATCTCACGCCCGAAGCGGCGCAGGACCCGGAGACACGCCAATTCGTCCTTCGTCACGAGCTGGCGCATTATCACGCGCGGGATCAGCTCTGGAGCCTCCTGCGCCTCATCTGCCAGTGCCTGTACTGGTTCGACCCCTTCGTGTGGCTTGCCGCGGCGCTTTCCCGGCGCGACTGCGAACTGGCCTGCGACGAGCGGGTGCTGAAAGACCTCGACCCCGGCAGCCGGGCAAGCTATGGCCGCGCGCTGCTCAGCCTTGTCGCGCCGAAGCGGGCGCGGGGCCAGCTGCTGTCCTGCGCGACGACGATGCAGCTGGGCCGAAAGAGCCTCAGAGAGCGCATCACGCTTATCGCGAAAAAGCCGAAAATGGCGGCGTATACCCTCGTTTTTGTGCTGGTCTTAAGTCTTGTTCTGACGGCCTGCACGTTTACAAGTGCGCCGGTGCAGCCGGAGCCGGAATCTGCACCGGAACCCGTACAGACAGAACTCGAGCCGGTACAGCCGGAGGAACCGCCGGCTGATGCAGAAGCGCCCCAGCCCGTCGAGGATGACCCGGAGGCAGACTTCCAGATGGCGTTCCCGATGCTGAATTACGCGTCGTTCCAGCGCTATCTGGATGAGCATCCCGAGACGCTGGAAAACGGCTGGGAGCATATCCGCATCAACGAGGCGGGCTTCGACGATGAAGGCACGAGCATCGAGACCCAGCAGGGCGATCAGGTGCTGGCCATTGACGCGGAATACGGCATTCTGCTCGTGCGCATCACCGGCGACGGCTATCGCGGCGTGCTGGCCATCTGCCGGTACCCGGAGCTTCTGCGGCTGGAAATGGCCTCGACCTATGGCACGGAAGGGGAATTGGCGGGCAAGATCGCGTCCGACCACGGCGGCATCCTCGCCATGAACGCTAACGGCTTCCAGGACCCCAACGGCAAGGGCAACGGCGGCCAGCTTGCAGGCTGGTGCATGGCGCAGGGTGAAGAACACGGCTATCACTTCGGCGGCGACGTCTACCAGCGCATTGAGCTGAGCGAAAACGGCCTCGACTGCCGCATCGTGCCCGCGTCCGACCCGGTCGGGGAGGGAACGTACAACGCCGCCGAATTCACGCCCGCGCTGATCAAAGACGGCGAAAAAATTGAGGATTCCTTCTGGACGGGCGAACAGCCGCGCGCGTGCTTCGGCACCGGCGATCAGGGCGTTTATATGCTCATCATCGAGGGCCGCTACCCCGACGAGGGCATCCGGGGCACGAGCGTCAACACATGCTCGGATATCCTGCTGGCCTACGGCTGCCGGAATGCGTTAAACATGGACGGCGGCTCAAGCGCGATCTTGTGGTACGACGGCGAATACGTCACGCAGTCGTCGTCCTCGTTCCTGCGCTACACCGGTGGCCGCCCGCTGCCGAACGCGTGGGTCTACGGATGAATTTTCATGTTGACAATCGCAGGAAATGTGGTAAAATATCTGCGATATAGGAAAACCGCGTTGAAAAACCGAGCGTTCCGGTGCAGCTTTCAGAGAGAAGGGGACGGTGAAAGCCCTTCAGCAAGCCTGTTCGCAGCCAGTTTGGAGCGGCCGCGCGAAAGCGCGGCGGGTGCTTCCCGATACAGGAGCGCCGAGATGTGCGCAAGCACAATCAGGGTGGTACCGCGACTGACCTCGCCCCTGTCACAGGGGCGGGGTTTTATATTTGTAGGGGCCGATGCCCACATCGGCCCGGCAGAACGCACTGCTTTTTCAGTAATCTTCGGCGAATTCGTAACTTCCCAGTGGGCCGATGTGGGCATCGGCCCCTACAGAGCCTCGGCGAATTCGTACTGCTTTGCAAATTTCGAACGCAAGGCGTTTTTACCGCAGATGTTGAATCGCAACTACTTCCAAATTCGGTGTACCGTAACAGGCGGCGCGTACCATAGCGTTCGTAGAGTGAGTATGTGTGTTCGCAACACCCGAAAATCAGGATTTACCTAAACCGTACCAGCAGAACGCACCAAACCGTAACCAAGCGCCCCTTTTCTCCCCATTCTTTTCCGGCAAGGCGGAAAAGAATGGGCTGTCGGAGACAGAGGGCAGCGGTAATTTGTTTAAAATTTAATGTATATAGAAGGAGTATTCATCATGGCACACAAGGCATACGGACTCAATGAGCTGCGCGAGATGTACCTGAAGTTCTTTGAAACGAAGGGCCATCTGCGTCTGCCGAGCTTTTCTCTCGTTCCGCAGAACGACAAATCCATCCTGCTGATCAACGCGGGCATGACTCCCATGAAGCCGTGGTTCACCGGCGAGGAAGAGCCCCCGCGCCACCGCGTCACCACCTGTCAGAAGTGCATCCGCACCGGCGACATTGAAAACGTCGGCCATACGGCCCGTCACGGCACGTATTTTGAGATGCTGGGCAACTTCTCCTTCGGCGATTACTTCAAGAAGGAGGCCATTCCCTGGGCATGGGAATTTTTGACCAGCCCGGAGTGGGTTGGCCTTGAGCCGGATCGCCTCTATCCGTCCGTCTTCGCGGGCAACGAGACGACCCCCGCAGATGACGAGGCCTTCGCCATCTGGCGCGACGTGATCGGCATCCCCGAAAACCGCATCTTCCGCTTCGGCAAGGAGGACAACTTCTGGGAGCATGGCTCCGGCCCGTGCGGCCCGTGCTCGGAAATTTACTATGACCGCGGCGAGCAGTACGGCTGCGGCAAGCCCGGCTGCACCGTCGGCTGCGACTGCGACCGCTATGTCGAGGTCTGGAACATCGTCTTCTCCCAGTTCAATAACGACGGCCACGGCAATTATACCGAACTCAAGCAGAAGAACATCGACACCGGCATGGGCCTCGAACGCCTTGCCTGCGTGTGTCAGAACGTCGCGTCCCTGTTCGACGTCGACACTGTCATGAACATCACGAATAAAGTCTCCGAGATCACCGGCGCACACTATGAGGAGTCCGACAAGACTGACGTGTCCCTGCGCGTCATCACCGACCATATCCGTTCGTCGACCTTCATGATCTGCGACGGCATTCTCCCCTCCAACGAGGGCCGGGGCTACGTCCTGCGCCGCCTGCTGCGCCGCGCCGCGCGTCACGGCAAGCTGCTGGGCGTGAACGAACCGTTCCTCTATCAGGTCGTGGACACCGTCGTCCATGAAAACGAGTGCCAGTACCCCGAGCTGCGCGAAAAGCAGTCCTATATCACCCGCGTCATCCGCACCGAGGAAGAAAACTTCGCCAAGACCATCGATGGCGGCATGAAAATCTTCTCCGAGATGCTGGAGGCTCACAAGGCAAACGGTGAGACGACCTTCTCCGGCGCAGACGCGTTCAAACTTTATGACACCTACGGCTTCCCGATCGATCTGACCAACGAAATGGTCGCCGAAGAGGGGATGCAGGTCGACGAAGCGGCCTTCAAGCAGCTCATGCAGGAGCAGAAGGTCCGCGCACGCGAGGCGCGCAAGGCGCTCGGCGACCTCGGCTGGGCCGGCGTTGAATTCGGCAAGGAGATCCCCGCTACCACCTTCATCGGCTACACCAATAAGGAAGCCGAGGGCAAGATCGTCGCCATCGTCGCCGACGAAGAGCTTCAGGGTGCGATCACGTCCGGCACGGATGCAATTCTTGTCCTCGACCAGACCCCGTTCTACGCTGAAATGGGCGGCCAGGTCGCCGACCATGGCACCATTCACACCGAAACCGCCGAATTCACCGTCACCGACGTGCAGAAGAACAAGGGCGGCAAGTTCATGCACTACGGCAAGCTCGTCTCCGGCTCTCTGGCCGTCGGCGATACCGTGACTGCGTCCATCGATGCAGCCCGCCGCAAGGCCATCATGCGCGCCCACTCCGCAACGCATCTGCTGGACTACGCTCTGCGCACCGTCCTCGGCGAGCATGCGCATCAGGCAGGCTCCCTTGTCGAGCCGGACCGCCTGCGCTACGACTTCACACACTTCTCCGCCGTCACCGCAGACGAGCTGGTCAAGATCAGCCGCCTTGTCAGTGAGCTTGTGCTGGACGGTATGTCCGTCGAGACGAAGGAAATGCCCATCGCGGAGGCGAAGAAGCTCGGCGCGATCGCCCTGTTCGGCGAAAAGTACGGCGATGTCGTGCGCGTCGTGAACATGGGCGGCAAGTCCGTTGAGCTTTGCGGCGGCACCCATGTCGATAACACCGCCAAGGTCGGCCCGTTCCGCATCACGAGCGAATCCTCCGTTGCCTCCGGCGTGCGCCGCATCGAGGCCGTCACGGGCGAAGCGTTCCTGAATCTCGTCGATGAGATGAATATGCGCCTGGTCAAGGCTGCCGAGCTGCTGAAGACCACGCCGATGGAGCTGATCAACAAGGCCCAGAGCAGCATGAACGAGATCCGTGAGCTGCACCAGACCATCGAGCGCATGAAGGACAAGCTCTTCGCGGGCGATGTGGACAGCCTCATGTTCTCCGCCAAGGACGTAAACGGCCTCAAGGTCGTCACGGCCAGCCGCGAGAACACCGACGCGAACGACCTGCGTAAGCTCGGCGATTTCCTGCGCGACAAGAACCCGAACACCGTCGCGGCTCTCGGCGCTGTCAACGGCGAAAAGGTCACGCTGCTGGCCGTCTGCGGCAAAAACGCCGTCGCACGCGGCATCAAGGCGGGCGATATCATCAAGAATATTGCGCCCATCGTCGGCGGCAAGGGCGGCGGCAAGCCGGATTCCGCCATGGGCGGCGGCACGAACGCCCTCAAGCTCGACGACGCGCTGGCGGCTGTCGACGATTACGTCGCGGCCAATGTCAAGGACTAAGGAGGAAGCACCATGTCTGATTGCCTGTTCTGCAAAATCATCGCGGGCGAGATCCCGTCCGCAAAGGTCTACGAGGACGACCTCTGCTATGCCTTCAAGGACATCAGCCCCCTTGCCCCCACACATTTCCTCGTCGTCCCGAAGCAGCATTTTGCCTCCGCCGCTGAGGTCACGCCGGAAAATGAAGCCGTGGTCGGCCACATCTATACTGTCATTGCCAAGCTTGCCCGGGAAATGGGCTTTGCCGACGGCTACCGTGTGGTAACGAACGTCGGCGAGCTGGCTGGGCAGACCGTCCATCACATCCACTTCCACGTGCTCTCCGGCAAGCAGCTGGGCAGCTTTAACTGAGGTTCCAATATTTTTACAATTTTCCCTGCCATGCCGCCCGCATGGCGGGGAATCTGTTATTTTCCCATCAAAAACGCACGGAAGGACTTGAAAAAGCTGTAGTGTATGCTATCATTGGTATATATGCCAGCGGAGTCATCCCTCATTCCTTCCGGCTATGGCATTGGAAACGTTTTAACCCTCTCTCCTTCAAGCAAGCAAATCCGGGCTTCCCTGCTTCGGCTGGGAAGCCCAACCCCCCTCTGTGACAATTGTATCGTATTCGGCCCACACCTCCTGCCCCTTACCAGCTATGGTTTTATTTTATCTTCTAAATCGAACAAATTTTCTAATAATGCTTGCATTGGATCCGCCTTCGGTGGTATGATAGGGACAGAACCTGAAGGGAGGCGGAACGGGTGTATCTGGCGATCGATCTGAAATCCTTTTATGCGTCGGTGGAATGTGCGGCGCGGGGGCTTGACCCGTTGAAAACAAATCTCGTTGTGGCGGACGCGGCGCGGACGGAGAAAACGATCTGCCTGGCCGTCTCGCCGTCCTTAAAGGCGTATGGCATCGCGGGCCGGGCGCGGCTGTTCGAGGTGGTGCAGCGCGTCGAACAGGTAAACGCCATGCGGCGGCAGCACGCGTCGGGCCGACAGCTGCGCGGCCAGAGCGAAAACGCGGACACGCTTGCCGCGCACCCGGAGCTTGCGCTCTCCTTCATCACCGCGCCGCCGCAGATGGCGAACTATATACGTGTCTCCACGCAGATCTATCAGATCTACCTCAAATATTTCGCGCCGGAGGACATTCACGTCTATTCCATCGACGAAGTCTTCATCGACGCATCGCCGTATCTGCGCACCTACGGCCAGACGCCGCAGGAGCTGGCGCGGACGGTCATTCTGGACGTGCTGCGCACGACCGGCATCACCGCGACCGCCGGGATCGGCACGAATCTGTATCTGGCGAAGGTCGCCATGGATATCGGGGCCAAGCACGTGGCGCCGGATGAAAGCGGCGTGCGCATTGCCTGCCTCACCGAGCGCAGCTACCGCGAAACGCTCTGGACGCACCGGCCGCTGACGGATTTCTGGCGCGTCGGACGCGGGATCGCGAAAAAGCTTGAGGAAAAGGGCCTGTTCACGATGGGCGATATCGCCCGCTGTTCGCTCGGCAGGCCGGATGAATTTTACAACGAGGAGCTGCTGTACCGGATGTTCGGTGTGAACGCGGAGCTGCTGATCGACCACGCATGGGGCTGCGAGCCGTGCACGCTTGCGGACATCAAGGCCTACCGGCCCCAGACGCACAGCGTCAGCTCCGGTCAGGTGCTGCAATGCCCGTATCCGTTTGAAAAGGCGCGGCTCGTCGCGCGGGAGATGGCGGACGCGCTGGCGCTGGAGCTGGCCCGGAAGGGGCTTGTGACCGATCAGATGGTCCTGACCGTCGGCTATGACCGTGAAAGCCTGACAGACCCGTCCTGTCCGCCGTATCACGGCCCGGTCACAGTCGACCATTACGGGCGGCGCGTCCCGAAAGCCGCGCACGGGTCAGAAACGCTCCGGGCGCCGACCGCCTCCTCCAGAGAGCTCCTGCAGGCGCTGACGGTGCTGTTTGACCGGATCGTGGACCGCGGGCTGCTCGTGCGCCGGATGTATGTCGTCGCGAACCATGTGCAGCGGGAGCGGGACGTGCAGGCCGAGCCGGAATACGTTCAGCTCGATCTGTTTGCCGACGAAGCGGCGCTCACGGCTCGGCGCGAGGAACAGTCCGCGCGTGCGCGCGAACGGCGGATGCAGGACGCCGTGCTGGCCATCCGCGAAAAATACGGCAAAAACGCCATCCTGAAGGCCATGAGTCTCCGCGACGGCGCAACTGCCCGCCAGAGAAATGAGCAGATCGGCGGACATAAGGCGTGAAAAGCGTCTGCAGGCGAAATGCAGCGCAGACAGAAAATCCCCGTGCCGCAGTGCTGCGGCACGGGGCATTTTCATAGGGGCTGGGATTTACTTCTTGACGAAGGACAGGCAGTCCGTGCACTGATCAACCGTCGGATCGGCTTCATGGGTTCCAATACAAACCTTATCGAGGGTACAGTAATCCTCGCAGCCGCAGTGGTTGTTGCACTGGCTCACGTGGCACTCGATTGCGTGGTTGGCCTTTTCGTTTGCAAAGCTCATACAAAACTTCCTCCTTTTTTAAGGTACGGACTTAGTATGTGCGCAAACGGCCTGTTCATGCTGGAAAAATTTTTATCTGCGGCCACCGCCGAACCCGCCTCGTCCTCCTCCGAAACCTCCGCGGCCTCCGCCAAAGCCGCCTCTGCTGCCGCC
>OGFN01001143.1_pt1 | contig 10769 bp, 9 predicted proteins | sample 1570921 | NCBI WGS metagenome assembly OGFN01 (sample SAMEA2581940, study PRJEB24529) | metagenome | biome: Human gut stool | place: China | collected 2011
TGTGCGAGGGAGCGCGGCTGGGCTATGTGAACGATCTGGTGGTCGATATCTGTTGCGGACGCGTGACGGCGCTGATTGTACCGGGGCCGTGCCGGTTTCTGGGGCTGTTCGGCCGGGAGGACGACTATGTGATCCCGTGGCTGTGCATCAAGCGCATCGGAGACGACCTGATTCTGGTCGACGGGCCGCTTTCCGAGTGGCGCACGCCGCGCAAAAAGCGGAGCCTGTTCTGACATCGGCGGAAAGCGCAAAAAATGCAGGGGGTTTCGCGAAAAAACACTTGCATTTGGAGCGCTTTTCCGCTATAATGTCAAGGCGCTGTGCGAAAACGGCGACAATACTACACCACACACCGGGCGGTGGCGCTTTCTCGTGTCCTTCGGGATGGAAGCGGTCAGCCCAGTGGAGGTCAAAAACAAAAGGAGAACACACAATGGCAGTCGTATCCATGAAGCAGCTTCTCGAAGCTGGCGTCCACTTCGGTCATCAGACCCGTCGCTGGAACCCGAAAATGGCCCCGTATATCTACACGGAGCGCAACGGCATCTACATCATTGACCTGCAGAAGACGGTCAAGAAGCTCGAAGAGGCTTACAACTTTGTCCGTGAGCTGGCGGCTAACGGCCAGTCCATCCTGTTCGTCGGCACCAAGAAGCAGGCGCAGGACGCCATCAAGGAAGAGGCCGAGCGTGTCGGCCAGTACTACGTCAACGCCCGCTGGCTCGGCGGTATGCTGACGAACTTCCGCACCATGCGCACCCGTATCGACCGTCTGGCCCAGCTGAAGAAGATGGAAGCCGACGGCACGTTCGCAATGCTTCCCAAGAAGGAAGTCATCAAGCATCAGGGCGAGATCGCCAAGCTTGAGAAGTATCTCGGCGGCGTCAAGGAAATGAAGAAGCTGCCCGGCGCGCTGTTCATCGTTGACCCGCGCAAGGAGCGCAACGCCATCGCCGAGGCCCGCAAGCTGCACATTCCCATCGTCGCCATCGTCGACACCAACTGCGACCCGGACGAGGTCGACTATGTCATCCCCGGCAACGATGACGCCATCCGCGCCATCCGCCTGATCGCCGCCACCATGGCCAACGCCGTGACCGAGGGCCGTCAGGGTGAAGAGAACACCGAGGCTCCCGCAGCCGAAGAAGCTCCCGCTGCTGAATAATCCGTACTATTTATAGCGCCCGCCGCACGACGGGCGCTTTTCAAAAGATAAAAACAGGAGGAATTTACAATGGCATTTACTGCTGCTGATGTCAAGAAACTGCGTGAAATGACCAATGTCGGCATGATGGACTGCAAGAAGGCACTGTCCGAGACCGACGGCGATATGGACAAGGCTGTCGAATGGCTGCGCGAAAAGGGTCTGGCCAAGGCCGCCAAGAAGGCCGGCCGCATCGCGGCTGAGGGCATGGCTTACGCGACTGTCTGCGAAAAGTGCGGCGTCGGCGCCATGGTCGAGGTCAACTGCGAGACTGACTTTTGCGCGAAGTCCGCTCCGTTCGTTCAGTTTGTCAAGGATATCTGCCAGGTCGTTCTCGAGAACAACCCCGCTGACGTCGAGGCCATCAAGGACTGCACCTACCCCGGCACCGAGCTGAAGGTCTCCGAGGTCCTGCCCGAGAAGGTCATGTCCATCGGCGAAAACCTGCAGATCCGCCGTTTCGCCCGCTTCGACAAGAACACCACCGTGTCCTATGTCCATGCCGGCGGCAAGATCGGCGTTCTGGTCAACCTCGCGGTTGAGGGCGGCATCGACGCCACCACCATCGGCAAGGACGTTGCCATGCAGATCGCTGCGCTGAATCCCCGCTTCTGGGACAAGAGCCTCGTCACCGAAGCCGTCATCGCCGAGGAGAAGAAGGTTCTCGTCGCGCAGATGGACAACGACCCGAAGATGGCCACCAAGCCCCAGCAGGTCAAGGAAAAAATCGCTGCCGGCAAGCTGAACAAGTTCTACGAGGAGAACTGCCTGCTGCAGCAGGCCTTCGTCAAGGACGGCTCCATGTCTGTTGAGCAGTACATGGCCTCCGCAGCCAAGGCTCTGGGCGGCAAGGTCACGTTCGTCGACGCCGTTCGCTTCGAAAAGGGCGAGGGCATCGAGAAGAAGCAGGAAGACTTCGCTGCCGAAGTCGCTGCGCAGATGAACGCCGGTCACTAAGCTTCAATATTTCAAAGCGCCCGCTGCCGGATGGCAGCGGGCGCTTCGCCTTATTTACCGGAATCAAAGTCCGACTCGGTCCTTGTGCGCAGGCGGCTGATGGCGTTTGTTAGGCGTTCTGTTTCCTTCGGGAACAGGCCGGAGGCGATGGCCGTGCGGATGGGGAGGATCTCGTAGCGGCTGCCGTCGGCGTCCTTGCCGCTGTCGAGCAGGTACAGGGGCGTATAGCTCACATTTGTCAGCGCCGTTTCACCCGTCTCGCCGTTTTTGGTGAATTGCAGATTCAGAATGACCGATTCCTCGCAGCCGCTGGCATAGCTGCTGCTCTGGCTGGAAAAGAAATTGCCGAGGCTGTAGGCCACAAAGCAGGTTTTTTCCTTTCCGTCGTCCGTCGTGATGTCCATCGTCTCCATTCTGCCGACCAGATGGCTGTGTGAGCCGATGATCGCGTCCGCGCCGCGCTCGAACAGCTGCTTTGCGATGGACTCCTGCGTTCTGGTAGGCTCCAGCGTCGCCTCACTGCCCCAATGGAGCATGACGAGGATGATGTCGGGCTTCAGCGCCCTCGCCGCGTCTACCGAGTCCAGAAGGGCGCTCATGTCGAGCTTTTCATAGTCCGTGCTGTAATCCTTGTACAGGAGATTCACCGCGTACTCTGCGCCCTCCGGCAGCTGCAGGCCGCCGAGGCCCTTCGTATAGGCGATGATCGCGATCTTCATGCCGCTGACGGTCTTGAGCACGACGCCGCCATTATTGGAGCGCTCGGTCTGGCTTGCGTAGGTGCCCGCATGGTCGATGCCCGCGTTTGTAAGCGCGTCGATGGTGCTCTGCAAACCGGACAGGCCGTTCTGGATGGAGCAGGTGTTGGCCGTCTGCAAAAGATCAAAGCCGATGGTCGACAGCGTCATGGCAAGTGAATCCGGCGCGCGGTAATCCGGCTTTCCGGCATACGGCTCACCGCAGAAATTGCATTCCAGATTGCCGATGGCGAGATCCGCCGAGAGCGTATAGCCGGACACGGCGGCAAAGCTTTCGGCAAACTGATAGCTGCCGTCCGGCTGCCTGGCGTCGGCAAGCAGATCGTCGGTGATCATGATATCGCCGACAGCGGCAATGTTGACGGTCGCGTCCGGCTCCGTCTGCAGCTCCAGCGCATTGTCCTTTTTGACGTAAAGCTCCGGGTGCTCGCGCCGGTTGCGGCAGCCGCGCAGAATGAGGATCAGAGACAAAATCACGATCACAAGCAAAACAATGACCAGCACCCGCTGGCGCATCAGAAGCCTGCGCTTCTGCTCCTGCCGGCGCAGCCTGCGCGCCTCCAGCAGCTCCTCGTTCTGCCTGCGTTCCATGTTATCCACGCGTTCGCCTCCTTTGGGTCGTGTAATTTATATATTATAACATATCCTTCGAAAAAAGACAAGCCGCTTGGCTTTTGCCGCAGAATATGCTATAATTCTACATCATTTACTTACAGAGGATCAGTTCATGCGTCAAACAAGCAAACGTGCGCGGCGCTCCCGGGCGCTGATGATCGTGATTTTTGTGCTGCTGGCAGCGCTTGTGATCTGGGGGCTGACGGCCCTGCTGGGCCGATTGCTCCACTACGGCACGAACGCGACCGTCAGCGCGAAGGATCACGAGCAGCTCACGCCGATCGAGCCGAGCGCCGTGGACAAGACGGAGGAAATTCCGGAAAATACATATGATCCGTCCTGCTTTTATATGGACGGCGGCTTCCTGCGCTATGAAAGCGACACCATAACCAGCCAGGTCGGCATCGACGTCTCCGCGCACCAGCAGGAGATCGACTGGCAGCGCGTCGCGGACAGCGGCGTGCAGTTCGTCATTCTCCGCGTGGGCTACCGCGGGTATACGGAGGGCACCATTCAGGAGGACGCGTATTTCACGCAGAATCTGGAGGGTGCCATTGACGCCGGGCTTGACGTGGGCGTGTATTTCTTCTCGCAGGCCATCGACGAGCAGGAGGCGCGGGAGGAGGCCCGGTTCGTGCTGGACAAGATCTCCGGGTACCTGCTCGCCTTCCCCGTCTTCTTCGACTGGGAAAAGATCGGCTCGGAGGCGCGCAGCGACACCATGGATCTGGCGTCGCTGACCATCGTGACCGATACGTTCTGCACCGAGATCCGGAACGCGGGCTATCAGGCCGGGCTTTACTTCAATCAGCAGCTCGGCTATGAGGAGCTGCATCTGCCGAGCCTGCAGACGTACACGTTCTGGCTGGCTGAATACAACGATACGCCGTCGTTTGCCTATCACTTTGACCTCTGGCAGTATTCTGCCTCCGGCACGGTCGACGGCATTGAGGGCGACGTCGATCTGAATCTTGCATTTTTCAGGAAGTAACCTATGCGAAAAGAAAAAACAGAGCACTCGGCCCGCCTGCCGTTCGCAGCCAGTATGCTCATTTTCGGCACCATCGGCCTGCTGCGCCGGTTCATCGACCTGCCGAGCGGCGTGATCGCCTGCTTCCGCGGGCTGCTGGGCTGCGTTCTGCTGCTGCTTTTGCAGCGGCTGGGCGGAAAAAAGCCGGGCCTGGCTGCCATCCGGAAGTCTCTTCTGCCGCTGCTCATTTCCGGCGGCATGATCGGCTTTAACTGGATGCTGCTGTTTGAGGCGTACCGCTACACCAGCATCGCCGTCGCGACGCTCTGCTATTACACGGCCCCGGTCATGCTGATCCTAGCCTCGCCATTCGTCTTCCATGAACGGCTCACGTGGCGGCAGCTCGTCTGTGTGGGGCTGGCTGCGTGCGGCATGGTGCTCGTCTCGGGCGTGCTGGACGGCGGCACGCTGCCGGACGGAACACTGACGGGCATTGCGCTTGCCGTCGGCTCGGCGGTCCTATATGCCGCCATCACCGCCGTGAACCGCAAGGCGCTCACCTCGCTGGACGCATACGACAAGACCATCGTGCAGCTTGGCGCGGCGGGACTGGTCATGGCACCGTATCTGGCGCTGACTGGCGGCTTCTCCGGTCTGCATCTGACGGCGCTGTCCGCCGGACTGATGCTTCTGGTGTCGCTGACGCATACGGCGATCCCCTATGCGATGTATTTCGGGGCCATGGTGCGCCTGCCGACGCAAACCGTCGCGCTCATGAGCTATCTCGACCCTATCACGGCCCTGATCCTCTCGGCCGTCGTTCTGCACGAGCCGCTCTCCCCTGCCGGTCTGGCCGGAGCCGTCTTGGTTCTCGGCTCTACGATCCTCAGCGAGCTCTGGGCCGGAAAGAAGCAATAAAATCACGAAACGACCCCCGGACATACCTGACACGGTACGTCCGGGGGTCGTTGTATTTACGGTTCCAGCAGGACGCCGGAGAGATAGACGGCTTTCCGGTTCAGCGCTTCGTCACAGACGACGAAGTCGGCCAGCTTGCCGGGCGTGATCGAGCCGGTCTCGGCCTCGCGGCCAAGCTCCCTTGCGGGGACGAGCGTTGCGGAGAGGATGGCCTGCTCCTTCGGGATGCCGAATTCCACAGCCTTGCGCATACAGTTGTACAGATTCGTGGCCGAGCCTGCAATTGTGCCGTCGGCAAGACGTGCGACGCTGTTTTTCAGGAACACATCCTGTCCGCCGAGCGTATACTGCCCATCCGGCATACCGCAGCAGCACAGCGCGTCGGAAATGAGGCAAATCCTGCCCGGGAAGAGCCTGAAGGCCATGCGCACGGCGCTGGGGTGGACGTGCTGGCCGTCGCAGATCAGCTCGGCAGCCACAGCTTCGCGTTCGCTGCCCGCGCCGATGGGGCCGGGCTTGCGGTGGTGGATGCCGGGCATGGCGTTGTACAGGTGCGTCAGATGGCTCGCGCCTGCGTCAAAGACGGCGGAAGCCTCTTCATACGTGCAGTCGGTGTGCGCGATGGAGACAGTACAGAGCTTACTTGCAAGCTTCGTGAATTCCACCGCGCCGGGCAGCTCCGCAGCCACGTCCGCAATGCGGATGAGGCCCTCGGACACGTCATAAAGCCGTTTAAACGCGCCGAAGTCCGGATTTTTCAGATACGCGCCGTTCTGCGCGCCCTTTTTCTTTTCGGAGAAGAACGGACCCTCCATCTGGATGCCAAGCAGGCGGGCGCAGCCCGTCGGCTGCTCGTTTCTGAGCCGGACAGCGGTCCGATACGCCGTCTCCAGCACGTCATACGGCAGCGTCATGGACGCGGGCGCGAAGCCGGTCACGCCGTTTTGGGCAAGATAGCGCGCCATTTTGACAAGGCCGTCGTAATCGCCGTCGGAAAAATCCGCGCCGGAATTGCCGTGATTATGCACGTCGATGAGGCCGGGAATGACATACTGATTTTCCAGATCAACGCCGTCCTCTGTGGGCACAGCGTTCAGAATTTCCGTAAATTTTCCGTTTTCCACACGGAACGAGCCGTGCTGAAACTGTCCATCTACAAAGAGATTCGCGTTTTTGAACAGCATCCTCATACCTCCGGCAGACTGGCCGCGGCCATGGACTGGCCGACGCGGCGGAAGTTTTCATCCGGCAGCATGACGCGGAGCTTCTGTGCCAGCGCCGGGTATTCTTCTTTCAGCACCCGCTGGCACTCAGAGACGATCCGCTCTCCGCCCACGCCGGAGGCCACGCGGCCCAGCACGATCAGGTTCCGGATGTCATAGAACCGTGCGTACAGGAAAAGCGTATGGGCGAGATACACGCCGATGGATTTGAAGATCTCCAGCGCATACGGCAGGCCCTGTTCGGCCAGCTTCTGCACTTCCTTGAGCTTCTCGGCAGGGGTCAGGCTCTCGGAAAGCGCGATTCCGGCGGCGGGGGCCAGCTTGGAAACTGCGTCCTGCGAGAAATACTTGCAGCCGACGCCGAGATCGCCCGACCACTCGTCGCGCATGGCGTTCTCGTTCAGATCGACCGGGGCAAAGGCCAGTTCACTGAACCAGCCGAGCAGATTGCTGTCGGCGTTCACGTAGCCGACCGCCTCGCTCGTGCCCATGGCAAGGCCCATGACGGAGCCTTCGCCGAGGCTCATGGAGCCTGCCAGCGCCGACACATCGCCGTCGTTGGCGACAACGATGGGCACGTCGCCGATCTCTTGGGCCGCACGGTCGTAAACCGTCTTGACCTCCTCGCGGCGGGCGCGCGGGACCTTGATAAAGATGGAGGACACCATCGGCGCGTTGCCGATGAACACGCCTGCGGACGACACGCCGATGCCGTCCACGCGGGGCAGTTTGGACGCCGCCGTTTTGAACGCGGCGACGATGCCGTCATACTGGTACTGCGGGTCCTCGCTCGTCTTGGGATGCCAGACGACCTCCTCGGAGTAGACCGTCTTGCCGTCTATGACAGCAGACACCTTGCGGTCGGAGCCGCCCGCGTCAAAGCCGATGCGGCAGCCGTTCGTATGGCCACCGACCTTTCTGGTCTGCTCGTGCGCCTGCGGGAAGCCCGCCTCGTCCGCGAGGACGATCTCAAACGGACGCTCGTACACGTCCTGCATGAAGCCGGCGTCGAACTCGCGCTTCCCGCCCGCGCGGTACTCGTCCTGCATACGCTTTGCGATCGCGTCGTCGCCGCAGAGGTACACGCGCCAGCCGCCGACGCTCCACAGGAGCATCTTGACGCAGCGCTCAGCATAACGGTAGTTTGCCTCGGCGAATGCAGGGCCGCGCAGCTTCGTCTCGTATACGGTCACAAGACCGTTTTCACGCTCGACCGCGATTTTGAACGGGCGCTCCGCGCCTTTTTCATATGCGCTGGCCCAGACGCCGAAGGGAATAAACGCGCGATCCAGCGCGGGCAGATTCCTGATCTGGTATTCAATGCCTAAATACTGCATAGCTGTCCTTACTGCGGCATTCTGGCTGCCGCTGCCTCGTCGCAGATGAGGGTCACATCGGGATGGAACTGCAGGATGGAGCCGGGAACCTCCGGCGTGACCGGCCCGAAGAAGACCTTATAGAGAATGTCGGCCTTGTCCGCGCCCGTGATGACCATGACGATCTTCTTCGCGGCCATGACTGTACCAACGCCCATGGTGATGGCGGCTGTCGGGACCTCGTCGACGGAGTTGAAGAAGCGCTTGTTCGCTTCGCGGGTCATGTCCGTCAATTTCACTTCATGCGTCATGACCGGGAAATGGTCACACGGCTCGTTGAAGCCGATGTGGCCGTCGTGGCCGATGCCGAGCAGCTGGATATCCACACCGCCCCAGTCCTCGATCTTCCGCTCATACGCCTCGCACATGGCGGGGATATCAGCAGCAAGGCCGTCTGGAACGATGGTGTTCTCAGGCTTGATGGAGATATGGTCAAACAGATTTTCCTGCATGAACCGGCGGTAGCTCTGCGGATGGTCGGGGGCAAGGCCCTTGTACTCGTCCAGATTGGCCGAGCGCACACGGCTGAAATCGATCAGACCGGCCTGTTCGCGGGCGATCAGCTCGCGGTACAGCGGCAGCGGAGTCGAGCCGGTCGCAAGGCCGATGACGCAGGCAGGCTTGGCATGGATGACGGCTTCAAATTCGTCGGCAGCGGCCTTGCCCATTTCTTCCGGGGTCTTTACTTTGATGATATTCAGGTGCAGCATAATTTATCTCTCCTTATTTGCTTCTTCAGCAACGATTTTCTGCATTTCGTTCCATTTTTTCTCCATGTCCGCGACCAGCCTGAACTGCGTGCGTGCACGGTCGAGGTTCTGGCCGTCGCGGTGGACGGCAAAATAGTGGTCGCCGTCGAGATAGTCCGTCAGGAAACGGACGCCGCATTCCATCGTCATGGTCTTCGCGCCAAGCGGAAGCAGCTCAAGCTCCTTCTGCGTTAGGCCCGGGCAGGAGCGGACATAGCCGCGTGTGAAGACGTGGAAGCGCTCGAGGCTCATTTCCATTCTGGACAGATCGCGCTCGTCCTCCGCGGCGGTCGCCGCGCCGAAGCGGATGGAGTCGCCGAAGTCATAGAGGCTGGAGCCGGGCATGACCGTATCGAGGTCGATGACGCACAGGGCCTTGCGCGTCTTTGCGTCCAGCAGAACGTTATTGAGCTTCGTGTCGTTGTGCGTGACGCGCAGCGGCAGCTCGCCTGCCTTCAGCGCGGTTTGCAGCGCCGCCATTTCAGACTGCCGGGCAAGCGCAAATTCGATCTCAGGCTGAACCTGCGCCGCCCGGCGCATGGGGTCGCGCTCCAGTGTCTCAAGGAACGCGCGGTAGCGGTCAGGGGTGTTGTGGAAATTCGGGATCGTCTCATGGAGCTTTTCTGCCGGGAATTCCGCCAGAAGCTGCTGGAACGTGCCGAAGCCGACGGCACTCTGGTAAAAATCCTCGTCCGTTTCCGGCTGCTGGAGGCAGATCGTGTCCTCCACAAAGTCATACACGCGCCAGTAGCCCTCCCGCGCGTGCAGATAGCTTGCGCCGTCCGCCGTTTTGACCAGTGTCAGGACGCTGCGCGGGTCGTCTGTTTTTGTGCGCAGGAATTCCGTGACGGACGTGATGTTCTCCATCAGACCGGCCACGTCGCGGAACGTGTGATGATTGATCTTTTGCAGAATATAGCGGCGGCCGCTGGCCGTCACGGCCAGATACGTCGCGTTGATATGCCCGCAGCCATACGGCTCGCAGGAGACAGGCTCCGCGTCCAGGCGGAAGCCGCGCAGAATTTCAAACAGCGCTTCGCTCATCTCATTGCTCCTTTTTCGTCTTTTCTCCATCTTATCCTCCCCCGCTGCGGAAGACAACAGGTTTTTCGGATTTGTGCAGGATCTGATAAAATTCAGGCAGAATTTGAAAAAGCAGTTGTCTGCGGTGCGAAATTGTGGTAAAAAGGATACAAAGGAGGCGGTCGTTTTGCAGATCAAAAATCTTTCCGCCGCACAGGTGCAGCCGTTCGGCGAGATCCTTTCCGCAGAATCGGAGCTGCTGCCCCCCTGCGCCGAGCGCTGGCAGATCCGGCCCGGCGCGGACGTCAGAGAGCTGCGCGCGGACGGGCCGGTCGTGCTGGACTATGTTTCGGGTATGCCGCTGCTGGTGATCTATGAGAAGGACGCGCGGAGCGTCTATTATCTCGACCGGGTGCTTGCGCTGCGGCCGGGCGTACGGTTTTCCATCGCGGCGCTCGGCAGCAGCTGCGAGGTCGACTGCCGCGCGCGGCAGCCGGGACTCGTGCAGCTGCTCGCGTGCCACCCGGCGGAGGAATTCTCCGGCACGGGGAGCGAACTGAAGCTGGAGCGGCTTTACACATTTTTTTATCAGGAGTGCGCCAGCGATTTTTATTTTCGCGGCGAACAGCACGAGGCGTTTGAGCTGGTCTATGTCGACCGGGGTGAGCTGCACAATCTGGCCGGAGGCGCGGATGTGCTGCTGCGGCAGCAGCAGCTGATGCTCATCGGACGGAACGTCTGGCATATGCAGTACGCCGACCGGCCGGTCAGCTTCCTGACCGTCTCGTTCCGCGCGGCAGAGCTTCCCTGCTCACGCCTGACCGGGCGGGCACTCAGCTTAACTGCCCGGCAGATCGGGCTTGTCCGGCAGATGCTGGAGGCGCACGGCGCGGAGAGCTACGCATACGACTGCGTGGAGAGTCTTCTGAAGCTGCTGCTGGCCGATCAGCATGGCAGCCTTGTCCAGCTTCTTCCC
>OGFN01001172.1_pt1 | contig 10555 bp, 8 predicted proteins | sample 1570921 | NCBI WGS metagenome assembly OGFN01 (sample SAMEA2581940, study PRJEB24529) | metagenome | biome: Human gut stool | place: China | collected 2011
GCCGGCCAGTAATTCATTTCCAGGTTGATATTGAAGTGATAGTCCGAAGCCCAGGGCGGATTGTTCATGGCATTCCATTTGCCCTGAAGGTTTGCCGGAAGCGTCCCCTCCCGGGAGGACGAAATCAGCATATATCTTCCATACTGATAGAGGATTGTCTCCAGCATCCGCGCCTGCTCAGTGTTCGGATCCTTTTCATACGCTGCGATCATCTGATCGGTCGGGAGCGAATTCTCGCCGCCGAGATCCAGCGACACCCGCCCGAACAGCGCCCGATAATCTGCCTGATGCGTTGCCAGCAGCGCGTCATAGCCCTTTTCTGCGGCTGCCGTCAGTCTCGCCGCCACCGGCTCGTGCGGATCGATGCCGCTGCGGTAGGTTGAGCTTTCAAAGCCGGTAAACGCATTTTCGTAATCTGTGGCCGCCGTGAACAGAATCACCACTTCGTCCGCGCCGCTGACGGTGATCATGTCTCCCGCAGCGCTCATGCTGCCGCCGGTCGGAATCACCTTGAAATCTGCCTCATACCGCAAACCGTTGTCCCTCAGCGCGCCTTTCATGGTCACGGTGTCGCCTTCCGCCGTCACGCTCGCATTCATGGCGTCCTTCTGTGCCGATTCCGCGGAAACGTCAACTGTGATCTTGCCCTTTTCGCTGGCGGACAGCTTCACCGCCATCACATGATCCGGATAGCTTGCGAAGTATTCGCGCGTGTACGTCACTCCGTCCATCTGATAGCTGACCCACGCGGTGCCCTCCTCCATGTCAAGTCCGCGCGTATAGCCGCTGCATGCGCTTGCGTCGAGCTTGTGCTGCATCATCAGATAGCCGAAATTCTGATAGTTGCCAAAGCCGTTCTGCGTGCCCTGCAGCGACGCGCTCATCATGCTCTGCGCGCCGGACACATTCCCGCTCTGAATGGCCTGATAGATCTGATCGACCGAATAGGAGCCTGCACCGGCCGAAATACCGTAATCATAGGGTGCAGTCGCATTCGGCGTGTTGTTGTAGTCGACCGTGCTACCCGGTCCGCCGGTCCAGAGCGTCTCCTCATTGAACTGAAGCCGCTCATCTGCAAGACCGCCGGAGACCAGCGCGCCCATATAGCCGTTTCCGATTGGGACGCTTTGCTGCATGTCGCTGCTCGAGGGGCTGGTGTACCAGAGCGACAGCGCATGCTCCGGCTCACTCTTCTCCGCCGTATCCCCGGCAGCCGCGCCTACCATCTGCCCGCCCAGCCCAAGCAGCAGGCTCAGCGCCAGCAGAAGGCTGAGGCATCTTCTTGAAAACGATTTTCTTTCCATACAATCCCCCTGTTTTCTCTTTCGGTTTTGGAACCTGTGGGCCGCGCCCACTCCTATATTTTGTATTGTAGTGCTTCCGGTCCGCTTCCGCCGTATAAATTCGGGTGTCAATCTCCTTGTGTGTATAAAATCCGGAACTCTTTTTTCGCTTTTCAACTTGCTTTTTCCCGTTCCCCGGGTTATACTCAGAGCACAAAAGCGCCAGAGCTGGAGGTCGGATTATGCGAAAAAATCCCGTAGAATATCTATACCTTCAGCAAAATCAGCTGATCGTACATAATGCGCTTGAGCGCGAGCTGTCTCCCGGCTACTCCTTCGGCTCCCACTGTCACGAAACCGTGGAGATCATCCTTGTTCTGGACGGCGGCTGTGACGTCATGGGCAACAGCGAACCGCTGCCGGTCAACACCGGCGAGCTGTGCATCATCTTCCCGCATACCATTCACGGATTCACCGTGCGCTCGAAAGTTCCGTGTCATTTCCTTCAGGCGCACATTTATCCCCAGTATTTTCTGGATATGGATCCGCAGGTGGCACAGGCGCTCCCCTTCATCCGTCATATGACCGATGCGCGCAGCGCCTACTTTCTGCGCTCGTGCACGCCGGAGCTGCTGGGCTGCATGCAGCGCCTGTGCCGCGAAACCTATGCCTTGGATGCGCCCTTCCATCGCGCGCTGGCAAACACCTATGTTGCAGAAATGATTTTCCTGCTCTCGCGCGATATTACTCAGACCCACCGTCAGGTGTTCACCATTGACAATCCGCTGGCCATCAACGCCATCAATTATATCAACTCCCACATTGAGCAGAAAATGTCTCTTGAAAGCATTGCCGAGGAATGTCACGTCTCCCCGCGCTATTTATCGCAGGTCTTCAAAAAAAGCGTCAACATCACCGTAAACGCTTACATCAGCATCGCTAAAATCGACCGTGCCATCAGCTATATCACCTCGGAGCAGATGCAGTTTTCCGAGGTTGCCAGCATTCTCGGCTTTTCCAGTGCGCAATATTTCTCCACAGTGTTCAAGAAATACACCGGCGTTACGCCAAGCGAATTTCTTGAGTCCAGCTCCATCCATCCCCTATAACACAAAAGGAGTCTGCTATTTGCAGACTCCTTTTGTATTTGCTCTTTTATCTGATTTCCGTACAGAAGCGCATCAGAATAGTTGCAACCTCAGCACGCGTGGCAGTGCCCCGAGGATCCAGGACATTTCCGGCCTTGCCGCTGAGAATACCTGCTCCTACAGCCCAGGCCATAGCATCAACAGCCCAGTCGGAGACAGAATTGCTGTCCTTGAATGCAGTCAGATCGCCATTTCTATTCAACTCCAGCTTCTTCATCATCGCATACCGGTAAAGGATGACCACCAAGGACTCTCTGGTAATCTGAGTATCAGGAGCAAAGGCAGTTTCGCTAATGCCAGTGACGATGCCGTTGGCTGCTGCCCAAGAGACCGCTTTCGTATACCATGTATCAGCAGCAACATCGGTAAAGCTGCATGTTCCAGCATTAGGTTCATTCTCCATCCGGTATAGAACAGTTACCAGCATAGCCCGGCTCATGGAAAGCATTGGGCTAAAGGTGCTTTCGCTGGTCCCGTTCATCAAGCCCTGTTCAGTAACATATTTCACTGCCTTGGAGTACCAAGAATCAGTAGCTACATCGGTAAAACATACCGTGCTGCTTTCTGTTTTCGTGTTTACTACATGTCCAGGGATTACAGGCTTCGACAGAGGGATCACAAAGTTGTCCCGATAGCTGTCGCCGCAGCGAGTGCAGGTATGTCTGTCATATCCATGCTCCGTTGCGGTGGGCGGCACAGTCACTACCTCATAATTATGTCCCAGAGCAGGAAGCTCCCGTCCAGCTTCAACCACCTCTTTACACGCACTGCAGACCTTGTCTCCTGTATAGCCGCTTTCTGTGCAGGTCGCAGCTTTTTCGTTTTTCAATTCCGGCGTATGAATATGCTCAGTCTCTTTGGTGCCCCCAGTCAGCCGGATTTCAGCCGCTGTCGCATAATTGCTTCCCGAAACCATGGTGAGGGAAGCAACAGCATACAGTCGGATCGCTCTGGCTTCCACGGCAGCAAATCGCACGCCTTGCCAGCCACTCTGCTCCCAGTTACCTGCTGCATCCGGAATGTCGATGAAGTTCACTCCGTCAGGGCTGTACTGAACTTTGTATTTTGTGATAATTCCATTGGTGCCGCCACCGATTCTGGGCAGATATCGCAGTCCGTCCACCATAAAGGTCTTGTCTTCAACAAATGTAATGGTGAAATAGAGGTTCTCCCGCTCGTCGCCGTCCCATTTGCTGCACCAAATTGTGTTTCTTTTTCCGTCGAGTGCAAGGGATGCCGGCCCTTCGACGGATGTATCGGAATCGTTCCGTTCTTCGCTGCCAGCAGAAGCGCTACAGTCTTCCACTGCAATATCGCGTCCAGCATAGGATGCGTCATAGTAAAGCGCAATGGTGTAGGTTTCCTTGTACTCACCCTTAGAAGCCAGAACGTTATCCCCTGCTTTCAGTACCGTATCATCCGTTACAACAGATCCATCGCGTTGAACTTTAACTTCTACACCTGCACCGCTAGTCAGACCGTTTAGCAGCTTTTCCGCAGTAACCAATACATGATCCGGAATATTGATAACACGCGTCTCCTGATCAACCGGATATTCCACAGAAGTCAATTTGAGCAAGTCCGGGTCGTGAGCAATCTCAATGGTGTATACTGCACTATCTTGATCCTTTGACAATACAATGGTGTCTCCATCGACTACAGAATCAGTGACCACGTGATCTCCACGCTTGATTGCAATAGAAACGCCATTTTCAGAAACAAGGTTTGCATAGACAACTTGAACGTTCATGTCCTCACTATCCAGAATCACAACCTTGCGCTCATCCTGGTTTACTGTATAGACGCCAGACATCAATTTCATGGACGATGTCCCCGATTCGTATGCTCCAATATCAGGAATTCCCTGAACGGGATGACCGAAGTAATCTCTACCGCCGTTTTCGGCAATGGGAATACCCGCATTAATGGCAGGAGAGCCTTCCGATAGCTCATAGCCACTCAGGTCGGGACGGCTTCCGGGTGCAGTTCCAACTGCCCCCTTTCCAGGGTCCTTAAACTGCGGATCCTCAGTAACAAGTCTGGTGTCATTAGAAGGCGTATTCGCAAAATTATAAAACAGGTTTGCTTCCCAGTCGATGCGGTCTTCTGCAAACGTGTTTGCGGTATATTTTGTATCGCCCGGATAGTAGAAGATGTTATTATAGAACTTGGCGTCGGAATAATTTCCTGCACCATCCTGGATAAAAGTGGTATGCGTTGCGTTCTTATTCATATAGAAGGTGTTATTGTACACCTGTCCATTATGACTGCCCGGGCGGAAATCCAGAAGACCATGCGCTTGATTGTCATTCTGGAAAATATTATAGCGGAACACACCATCAAATCCCAAGAGTCCTGGTGTATTACACCACATAACACTGCCGCCCCAGTTATCGTGGATGTAGTTATACTGAACATAAGTGGTGTCATTCAGCGCGTCGATCTCAATGCCCTGAGCGTCACCAGCTTCCTTGGTTCCATAGACCTCGTTTTCCTGGAAATAAACGTTGTCTGAATTCCAGTTGAACAGACCAACAGAGAACACATTTGCATTCGCGCAGCTATAAACCAGGTTATTGCTGCACATTACGTTGTCGCTGGTATCCACTATATACCCATCACCGTCAATGTGGTGGATATAGTTATTCGAAACGGTAATATTCTTAAGCGCATTTCGAGTATAGCCCGTCCAAGGTACACCGTGACTGGAAGGATAGGGTCCCCACTTGGTATCAGAATCTTCAGTTCTGCGAGCCCAAACGGTAAAGGAGTTGATGCCGGAACGGCCCAGATCATACAATTCACAATTTGTAATCTTTACATCGCTGAACCATGTCGGAATATGCTCACTCGCAGGAGTCCTAGGAGTAGCATAAATCTCCATCATAATTCCGCCGGAGATTTTACCAATGTTGCTGGAAGGGCCATGGAAACCATGGATCGTCAGATTATCAAAGTAGAAGTGAGACAGTTCGCCTGCATCCTCAGCGGTGATATCAATACCGCGGCGATAGACATCATCCTTGGCAGGGCTTCCAGTAGAGGCAGGGTCACACAGCTCCAAATCCCGGACTTCCCAATACTGTTGATTGTGGAATGTGATAACATTGTTCACCCAAACCGTCTCGCCATAAGTGTCCGGATGGGTAATATAGGCCTGCCAGTTTTCACTGCCCGGCTGAAGCACGGGTTTCGCTCCATCTCCATAGCTGCTGACAATGATGGGCTTACCTTCACAACCGGAGCCTTGAGGCTTAAATGCACCGACGAAGACATCTCCTTTTTTGAACAGGATCTGATCACCGGGAACAAAGTAAAGCGTGTTGAGTTTCTCAATCGTTTTGAAAGCCTTGTCTGAACTCAATCCCTCGTTGCTGTCATCGCCATCTGAGGAAGAAACATAGTAAGTCTTTCCTTCACCAAGAACAACAGTAAAGCTGTCCTCTTTGGTGGTTCCATTATAAGTAAGCTTTACTTTGACTTGCTGCTCCTCTGCTGTGGGTAAAATACGGCTAAAGGAGAAGGAAACCTGTTTCATTGCTCGATTATAGACAAAGTCTGACAGCGTCAGCGATTTCTCGTCTCCATTGTTGACCGAACAAACAGCCGAAAAATCATCTGCTTGTGGCGCAATGGTAGGCTCTTTGTCTAGCGTTGCCACCAGGCTTCCGTTTTTCGCAGAAATTTCGCTCAATTCCGCAGTCACAATAGGCGCACCGCTTGCTGCTACTTCAAAATCAAGACGCAGAGTCAGATTTTCCGGAACATAGCACAAGTCAACGGTGGCGATCTGCTTCACCGGTTGTGCCGCGATGGGCACAAACGTCAGCTCCAGCGCGTTGCCGTTACTTGTGCTTTTTGTCAGTGCCAGAACGTTTACTTCATCAGGGGTAATGGATGAACTATATGTCGCACGGAAGTTCTCTGCGGATACCTGCTCCGGTAGACGGTCCTTGAAGGTAACGGCCATCTTTCCGTTTTCAATAGACACAGTGTCTATCGCGCTCTTCATGGTAAGACTAATATCATCTACATATACTTCGCCGCCATTATAAGTCTCTATCCAGTTAAAAATACGGAAATAGCGGCCGTTGTTCACGCCAGTGTAGGTGAAATCAATGGTATATTTCTGATATTCCGTAGAGTTAATCTGCACCTTTTTATCAGTGTCACCATAGTGTTGAACGCCAAACCAGCAAACAGTTTCTGGCTTGGTGGTCTTGGCCCAGACGGAAACTGTATACTCTGCGCCCACAATCAGGCCGTCAATATCCTGCTGGAGGGAGTTATTCTCTGCACTCAATTTAGCAGCGTATTGTCCAGTGTGAGCATTTCCCTCAACTCGTACAGGCGCGGGATCCGCTTCATGATAAGACCACCAATAATCCAACTGTTTTTTATCAATTTCATAATACCATTCTCGAACCGATTGTTCGCTCTCAAAATCGCCATACTTAACAAGGTTTTGTGTTGAAGCTTGCACCGATGATGCAGCACTAACCGATACTGCTCCAACCAGCACTTGCAGCACCATCAATATTGATAGTGCCAATGATAGCACTCGTCTGACCGAGGGTTTTCTTTTCATAATTACTCTCCTCTTAATTTAGTCCCTTGCTCAGGCATATCCTACTCAAGGGTTGATTACGTCAGGTCAGGGAAACTGCAGTTTATAATGCTGCATTTCTTGTTGAAGCAATTCTTCGTAGTATACTTCTGTGATATATCTCTCTGTTACGCCAGCCTTGTCCAAATCAAAGTTCGCTTCAGCTCTTTCGATCTTTAGGATCTGCACTTCCCGAGGGGTATCCAGATATGTGTATGAAAATGTATCGCCTTCTTCTCCATCATATAGGAATAAAAACAAATCCTCATCTTGTCGTTCCAGCAGTCTCATATCCTCCCACGCAAGTGTTTCTGTACGAGTCTCGCTGTTTTCAGTCAAAGAGTAGGAAAATGACAGCGTTTGTTCATATTCGGAAATATGCTCATCATAGAATGCCTTTACACGTTGCATCAAAGCTTTGTCCGCATTCTCCGCGAGATTATCAATTATTTTCAACTGTAGTTTGTTTGTATAGTCCGAGTAATATGTTGGTAGATCGTACTCCAAAAGCCCATAAACCACCTGCCCATTTGCTTTCCTGGCTTTACGCTGCCGGTTTTCTTGTTCCATCTGCAGGTTTAGGCTGGCGAATGAATACGATGAGCATAACCCCATGCGTTGACCTAAAGAGTATTCTGCCACAGTGCGATATATCAGCTCTTGTGTCTTGACACTTAATTGTTCCTGCGAAGCATCGGGCGGGAGTTCCTTTTTTGCAAGTGTCTGAAAAAAATCATACTCTTCATCAGAAACACTCATGCAATAAGGCGTAATTTCTATTTCTTTGGAACAAAAGGCCCTGCTGACCAGCATTCCTATACAAACCAAGACAAAAATTGATGTACAAACCACAACAATTTTGACGTTCAGGTTTTTATGTTTATTTCGTTTCACTCTTCTGCACCACCATTTTCGTTCCGACAAAATTATGCAAATTGAGCATATATTTGACGATGTGACATAATAATTATAGCATTATCACAATTTTATTCTTTCACGATTTGATGACACGCCGTTCTTTTTTATACAATCCTGCATTATTATTATCTAAGGGTGTATCTGAAAACTGGCGAAGTAACCGGCAGCGCGGCGTGAAAAGGCGCGCTGTCCGGATGCGTTGGGCGTTTTCAGATACACCCTAGTAGTTCCGAATAGCATTACTCCTTTATTCCTTGTATTTACGATTCTCCCCAGAGTCGATTTACAATTCTGCATTTTGTGATACAATTAAAAGGATAGAATAAAGCCTAAAACTTGGTTTTCTTTTGATTTGTATATTCCCGGCACATCCCATGACTTGGCTAAAATCAGCTTGTGTCAAGCAACGAGGAGGATTTACTTTGGAATTACCCATTGGTGCACAATCTTTGCTTAATGGCAGAAAACTACTTGATAATGCGTTTTTGCAAAACCTTCCACCAGAATACGTTTGCCCTACACATTTACATCGTACAATGGAACTATTTATTTGCCTGAATGGCGCATTATCTCTTTCCGTACTAAATGTCACGCAAACAATCCACCCTGGAGAATATGTTGTAATATTCCCCAATACTCCGCATAGTACATATGTTTGCAGCGAGTGTGAATGCTCTATCCTATTGATTCATTTTCATAGTCAAGTCTTGTTGGATATGCTTCCCCAATCCAACCATACAGTTCTTTCCATGCCTTTCATTCTTGAGATTGCTCTCGGCAAGCGGAAGTATTTTAAAGGCAAGAATAACTCGCCCCTTCAGTTCTGCATTGAGGGCATACGTGCTGAACTTTCCTCCCCTCAGGAATACTCAGAAGATATGCTCTGCCTTTATATGGCGCAGCTTAGCATCCTTCTCTCTCGCGACATGAAGCTTTCGAGCAGTAACCAGTTGTATGAAAATCCTCATTTAACAAAAGCTACACTTTATATTAAAGAGCACTATATGGAAAAGCTCTACGTTCAGGATATTGCGTTCCATACAAATATCTCTCCGCGTTATCTCAGTAAACTCTTTGAGTCCAATTTTGGGCTTGGCGTTGCTGCCTATATCAATTTTGTTCGCGTTGCCAAAGCGATTGAATTGAAAGATTCAGACGCGGATTATCCTATGCTATCATTGGCCCTTGATACAGGTTTTTGTAGTCAGCAGCACTTTTCTCGGGTATTCAAAACAATAATGGGAGTCACTCCTTCGAACTACTTCTCCCTCATGCTCCAGACACAATAGATTTTCAGGCGTTGTATAAACGATACACCTTTTTGTGGTAGAACTGTCGTTTGGGATACATTCTTTTTTTGGCCATAGCATACCTTCCTTTCCAATAAAAGCTATGTACTTTGTTCCGATACTAATTTTCTCAGAATAAAGGGCGTCTCTCAACGATACGAATATGAAAAACGCAGAGTGAAGAATTTCCGTTCCTCACTCTGCGCTTTTTGTCAATATCGATATTCCTGTTATACTGTGGCATCCCAAAGGGCAATGGACATATAGCCTGTAAGCAGATGGTACTCTTGAAATACGAAGCCGATGGTATGCTTTCGATAATCAGAAAGCTCCTCTGCTGATATGCGGATATTCCTTACGCATTGTACTACTCTTTTTAACCGAAAAGGAGTTGCAGTTCAGAGCTGACCTCGAGGTATTGAGCAAGGCAGAAATTCTTGAAAAATACCCGGATTTCGGCAACAACATCTTTGATGCATTTGGCGTGATCCGGTGCGAAAAAGATAGTCTGGAAGCTGAGGAAAAGCTGAATTTCTGGAAAGAGTTCTATGCGCATATCGAAGCTATTTGTGAGTATGGCGGAAACACCTATTACTTTGGGTACAACGACGATTACTCTCACCTTGAGACAACGGAAAAAAACAAAGAAACACTGGATGAATTTTTTATCATTGCAATTTTCTTCTTTCTGCAATAGTTCTCCGCCAGAGTTTTCCTTTCACCCCCCCGCCGTGGTGTCGCGGCGCTGGTGACAGCAAAATTGCGGACGTTCCCCTTGGTGGAGAGCGTCCGCTTTGCTATTTGCCCTCGGTTATCACATACAGGTTTGACGTCCGGCTGCCGTTTTCGCGGTAACGGTTTTCGCGTCGGATGTACCCGGTGTGCTCCAGATCGTTCAGTGCCCTTTGCACCGTGCGTGGCGAGAGACGCAGCTCACGGGCAATGGTTTTCACACCCGGCCAGCAGCTCCCGCCGCCTGCGCGGTCGCGGAGGTACATATAGACTGTCCGCGCCCGGTGCGGCAGGTCAGGATCGGCGTAAATTTCACCGAAGAAGCTCATTTCTCGGCATAGCTGCTCATATAGTCATCCGCTTTCGGTACTGTGGGCGGGCGCATCTGTGCCATGGATTTTCTTTTAATGTTCATCAGCAATTCCTCCTTTCCCGCGTAGTAAACCTCGCGCTGGGCGCGCTCCGGCGTCTGATATGGTTCTTCAAACTTGATGCCCCATTTGAAATATAATTGCAGCTTGGTACGCATCGGGTGCGTGCCGGTTTTCATGACAACAAATTCTCCCTTCGGGAGACTTT
>OGFN01001177.1_pt1 | contig 10524 bp, 13 predicted proteins | sample 1570921 | NCBI WGS metagenome assembly OGFN01 (sample SAMEA2581940, study PRJEB24529) | metagenome | biome: Human gut stool | place: China | collected 2011
CAAGCTCATATAGGACAAAGTAATATAATCTGTAAAGTTTTTCTAGGACAAGATATAGTTCAAGTGCAAGGTGCAAGCGTATATATATATACGCACTTGCACCTTGCACTGAAAAAAATATGATGAAATTTGCTATCTCGAATATTGTTCGTATATTTGCGAACGATATTCGAGATATGGAAAAAAAGAAAGATTATACTGTTACGCAGGAACAGTTGGCAAGATTTGCCAAAGCATTGGGACATCCTGCCCGAATTGCTATTATGCACTTTTTGGCAAAGCAGAAAACGTGTTATTTTGGGGATATTCACGAAGAACTTCCCATTGCCAAAGCAACCGTATCACAGCACTTGAAAGAGTTGAAAGATGCAGGACTTATACAAGGAGAGGTTGAAACGCCTAAAGTGAAATACTGTATCAACCGAGAGAATTGGCAATTGGCTCGTGAACTCTTTAAGGAGTTTTTCGGGCAATGTATCTGTAAATCGGGGGAGTGTTGCTGATAATCCCCTTTTTTTAATATTAATGTTCGTTGTTTTGCGAATTACGTTTAATATAATAAATTTATAAATTATGGAAATTAAAGTATTAGGAACAGGCTGTGCAGGTTGCAAGGCTCTGTATGCAACGGTTGAACAAGTAGTAAAAGAATTAGCTTTGGAAGCGGTAATAACCAAAGAAGAAGATTTGATGAAGATTATGGAATACAATGTAATGACACTTCCTGCCCTCGTTGTTGACGGTAAGGTTGTGGCAAAGGGCAAACTTTCTGCCAAAGAAGTAAAAGATGTATTAACCAAGTAAATCAGATTATGATGAAACGCTTTTTATTCCTTACCATTGCTTGTTTGTTTTCTATTTGTGGAATGGCTCAGATTGCCGCAGATACCTATGTGGAAGTTCTTTATTTTCATGGGAAACAACGTTGTGTAACTTGCAAAGCCATTGAGAAATATACGAAAGAAGTGGTCAATGCAGATTTGGCAGAGTTGGTTAAAAATGGTAAACTACGTTTCAAAGAAGTAGATATTTCAACTCCCGAAGGCGAGAAGCTGGCAGAGAAATATCGTGTAAGTTGGTCTTCTCTTTATGTTAATAAATGGAAGGACGGTAAAGAAGAACGTAACGACATGACACGCTTTGGTTTTCAGAATGCCCGAAACAACACATCAGCTTTCAAGAAAGAATTAAAACAGAAAATCAATCAGTTGCTAAAATAAATACAGTTTTATGGAATACTTGCAAACATGGTTGGATAATAGTGAGATACCTATTATTACCGCTTTTCTGCTCGGTCTGTTGACTGCTGTAAGTCCTTGCCCATTGGCTACCAACATTACCGCTATTGGATTTATCAGTAAGGATATAAATAACCGTAACCGGATATTTACAAATGGTGTTCTATATACTTTAGGGCGTGTATTGGCTTATTCTGCATTAGGCGCAATACTTATCGCAATACTCCGAAAGGGTGCAGATATGTTTGCCATACAAAAAGGTATCAGCGAATGGGGGGAACTGCTGCTTGCTCCTGCTTTGATATTGATAGGGCTGTTTATGCTATTCGGAGATAAATTGCAATTACCTAAGTTCGGATTTTCCGCTACTGAAAAGACAGAAAAACTAAAAGGTTCATGGGGCAGTTTGTTGCTGGGGATATTGTTTGCCATGGCGTTTTGTCCGACCAGTGGGCTATTTTATTTTGGCATGCTTATTCCCATGTCAGCTATGGAAAGTGAGGGGTATTTGCTACCTGTCATTTTTGCATTGGCAACAGGGCTTCCAGTTATGCTTGTCGCTTGGATTTTGGCATACAGTGTAGCAGGGATAGGAAAGTTTTATAACCGTGTGCAGACTTTTCAGAAGTGGTTTAATAACATGGTAGCTATACTGTTTATTTTGGTTGGCATTTATTATGGATTGATAAATTTGGGTATAATATGAAAATTTTAATTTTATGTACAGGAAATAGCTGTCGCAGCCAAATGGCGCATGGTTTCCTGCAATCGTTTGATAAGAATATACAAGTGTATTCCGCTGGTACGCATCCGGCAGAGAAAGTTAATCCTTTGGTTGTTAAGATAATGTCAGAAGTTGGCATTGATATAAGTAAGCATATTCCTACCAATGTAACTGCTTATTTAAGTGATACATGGGATTATGTGATAACAGTATGCGGTAGTGCTAACGAAACGTGTCCGGCTTTTGAGGGCAATGTAGGGAAACGGTTGCATATTGGTTTTGATGACCCCTCGGAAGCAATAGGGACAACGGACTTCATCAGAAGCGAATTTGAAAGAGTGCGTAATGAAATCAAAAATGAATTTGCCAAGTTTTACATTACAGAGATAAGAAAACAAGAACTGCCTAAATGTGCTTGTAACCGCTAATTTTTTAGGTAATATGTTCGTATTATCACAAACAATAATAGGATTATGATACAAAGATTTGCAGATTGGCTGGTGTATGACATCTTCGGTTTGGATGCTTCAACAGCTTTAGGAGAAGCTATAAACTTCTTCTTTTACGATACGATAAAGATTTTGATATTATTATTTTTTATCAGTGTGATAATGGGCATTATAAATGCCTATTTCCCGATAGAACGTTTACGCAATTATTTGACTTCTCGTAAATTATATGGATTACAATATTTCTTTGCCGCCCTGTTTGGTGCCATTACCCCGTTCTGTTCCTGTTCTTCCATACCGCTGTTTATCGGATTTGTGAAAGGGGGGATTCCTTTAGGGGTAACATTCGCCTATTTGATAACCTCGCCTTTGGTAAATGAGGTTGCTGTTGCCATGTTTATCGGTACTTTTGGGTTGCGTATTACTTCTATTTATGTGATTAGCGGTATTCTGTTAGGTATGGTAGGTGGATTTATTTTGGGCAAGATGAAATTAGAACCTTATTTGAGTGATTGGGTAAAACAAATTCAGCAAAACTCAACTTCCGACTCCGGAACATGGGAAAAAGAGCATACTCCGTTCTTTAGACGATTGCCGATTATCATGCAAGAAGCATGGGGCATTGTCAAAGGTGTACTTCTGTATATCCTTATCGGAATCGGTATCGGTGCATTTATGCACGGCTATGTGCCGGAAGGATTTTTTGAGCAGTATATGTCTAAGGATAATTGGTTTGCAGTTCCTTTATCAGTAGTGTTGGCTGTTCCAATGTATGCCAATGCTGCCGGAATAGTACCGGTAATTGAAGTTTTTGTAGCTAAGGGTATCCCCATAGGGACTGCGCTTGCTTTTATGATGGCAGTTGTTGGGCTGTCATTGCCCGAAGCTACGCTGTTGAAAAAAGTAATGACTTGGCGGCTGATAGGGATATTTTTTGGATTGATAACCTTATTTATTATTATGTTAGGTTATCTTTATAACATTGTGTTATAGCCGCAATATGTTGTGAGTATGGAATATGCAGCAATTAAAAGCTACGTTAGTAAATTACTCTTTCAGATACAGACCGAAATAAATATTTCTAATTCTGACGAATGTATAGGGATTGATAGGGCGTTACACATGATGCGTTTTATTAGACCTTTGTGTGATGAACTTAGGAAGTATACAGTAAATTATCAGTTTAGGGACGAGGCGGAAGAAATCTATTTCTTTAAAGAACTAAAGCCGGAAGTATTAAGTAAATATATGTACTACAACAAAATTTATGTTATAGAAAGCAAATTCCCAACAGGTAGTGATGTTGCGCAAAAAGAATATCTGTACAATGAACTAAATAGTTTAACATTCTATTTCAGTAGGAATTTGGACTTTTACCAGTATTACCGTTCTAAATCTACTTATTTGGATAGATACTATTTTACCCGAAACCAAAACGATTTACGAATATGTACAGACAGTTCCCATATTGATAAAGACCCTCTATATTCAACCGGATATGATTTTAAAGTGGCTAAAATTATTACTAACGAACTGTTGAAAATCTATTTGACTAACAGATTGCAAGAATTGGAGCGTATTGTACAGCGCAAAGCGGATAACGGACAGGTTGTAGAAACTATTTTGCGTTGGACTGGCTCTAAAAGGGCGTTGGTAGAACTGATTTATGCTTTAGAAGCGAATGGGGATTTTAATAAAGGAACGGCTACTTTAAAAGAGATTGCAGGATATTTTGAAAATGTGTTCAGTATAGATATTGGTGATTTATATCATTCTTATTTGGAAATGCGAAGCCGTAAGATAAATAGAACTCGGTATTTGGAAACATTGCAAAAAAGTCTGCTCCGAAGAATGGATGAAAACGATACATGATGCGAGTTTTATTTTATTTTCTTTTCGCAAGTAATTATATTCTTGGCAATAAATAAACCATTCAGTATTTCAATCAATATTGAATGGTTTATTGTTTTCATTCAATCCTGCCATATTGAAATCTTGCTTTCAATCAATCAAGCTATCAATATTTCAATAAAACAAGATTGTAGAATTACAGAAATAAACTCATCGGTCGGGGAACGCCCAGCGGCAAGGGGCGGGACCACCCGTCCCGACGAGCGAAAAAATTTTTAGTTAGGGAATGTCTTTCTTTCATTGGCAACACGACTTCGGAGTGAATTTGCCCAAGGTGTTTTGCGGCACGGAAAACAGATTTGTGTGCCACAAATCACACCTTGCTGTTATCTGACGATAACACGATTTTAACGGCTGGCAGTACGATTTGGAACGTCCAGTTTTTGAGCCAACATTTCCATGTCGCCACTTACTTTCAAATCGGTAATCCTCGCATAAATTTGAGTAGTCCGGATATTAGTATGACCTAAAATTTTAGATACTGTCTCAATAGGTACACCATTGGCGAGCAGCACCGAAGTGGCGCACGAATGGCGCGCTACATGATAGGTCAAGGTCTTTTCAATTCCGCAAATGGCTGCGATTTCTTTTAAGTAATCATTCATTTTTTGATTGCTGATAACTGGTAAAATCTTACCGTTTGGCAATTTGTCTTTGTACTTTTCCAATATGGCTTTTGGTATATCCAGCAATCGGACGGTAGATGTAACATTTGTTTTGTGTCTTTTCCGTATAATCCACAAATTACCGTCAAATCCGGTACGAATGTCCTCCTGCCTTAACTCGCATACATCAATGTAGGAAAGTGCCGTGTAACAACTGAAAATGAACAAATCACGTACCTGCTCCAACCGTTTAGAGCTAAACTCGTGGTTGTAAATGGTGGTAATTTCTTCCATAGTCAGATAATCCCTATCGGTACGTTCAAACCTTACCCGATAACTCCCGAAAGGGTCGGCAGTCACTAAACCCGTATTCTTGGCAAAGTTTACTACCGTGCGAAAACGTTGTACGAACTTCATAGCCGTATTATGGCTGCACCCATAGTTATTCTTGATATACAACAGGAAATCTTCAATGAATACCACATTTATATCTTTAATGAGCATATCGGAAACGGAGTATTTAAACTTCATAAACTCCATAAGTCGTTTCTTTGTCAGTTCATAACGTGAGTAGGTTTTGTCTGCGGTATTCATTTTAACCTTTTGCAAATACTGTTCGTTGTGCTGTTTGAAGAACTCTATCAAAGTCCGTTCCCTTGCTATCTTGCCTAAAAAAGCGTTCTTTACCAGTTCTGCGGTTACATATCCGTCTTGCGCCATTAACGCATGGTAATGTTGATGAACTGTGCTACGAATACTTTCCAGCATGGAATTGATGTGTACGGCTTCTGCGGTTCTGCCGGAAGCCTTGCCTAATTCCACGCTCCAGTGAGCCGGATTTATTTCCAACTTGGTGTTAAACTGGGCTACAACTTGGTCGATAGTGATACGTGCGATAATCGGTGCGTTACCATTTTTCTTTACTGCATTTCGTTTGACGAAATAGAGTAGCTTAAAAGTACTTCTCATAATCTCTTTTTTTTAGTTACAAACTTAAATTGATAAACTGAAAATGAGATATTTGCAGTACGGACAAATCAAGACAACAAACCGCCAATTTAAGACATTCCGTGACCTAAAATCTTAGAGGGTGGACAGGTCACGAATTGGTCACGAAATTGTGTCTTTTTGTGACCTTTTCGTGTCTTAGGTCATAGACATTATACAAAGAAAAACTCCTACAATACCTTGATATTGTAGGAGTTGTACATTTACTGTCCATTTCTGTCTAGCGTTTCTGTGATCCGCCTGGGATTCTCCTTGCGGAGTTACCATGCTGATATTTAAAACTTTATATTTTTAGCTTCAAGCATATCCCATGAATTATCCCACTAATTTGCTACGTGTTTTTGCGGTAGTTTGCTCATGGAGAATACTGAAAGCAAAGATAATATTAATCCAGCATATTACAAAATAATTAGAAAAAGTTTATAACCCTAATTATTTAGGCGTTTGTTTGATGTGACAGATACTTATTATTACTCTTGCTTGATAATATGATTCAAATCAGCAAGAGCGTTAATAGCAAATTGATTTTCGGGTTCAACCGATAACCAAAATCTAACTTTCCCAACAATGCTCATTAGATAATCTGGGTTTTTAATTTTCTGCCTTCTTATATGAGAAGAAATTCCAAATTTTCTAATACAATGTATTTCTTGTTTTAGCTTCCTTTTATATTCTCTAGGTATTTTGATTTCATTATCTGATATTGAGATTCCTGTGATTATTCTTTTACGCTTGTCTTGCTGTTGCAATATTGTTTTCTTTTCATTGATACAGAAACCACACGCTTTTATAATATTCGAAATATAATCAATAAATATAACAGGAATTTCATCACCAGAAAATGCAAGGTCATCTGCATATCTAGTATATCTCAATTTGTATTTTTTTGCAAACCTAGACAATCTTCTATCAAGTCTTATTCCAATTATATTACTTAATACTGGACTTGTTGGAGCTCCTTGTGGTAACACTTCCCCACAGCAACAAATAGCGGATAAATAATATGCAACTTTGTTTGTATAACCAAGTGATTTAAAGACTGTCATTACTTGATTTAAAGTAATAGAAGGAAAAAAATCTTTCAAATCAATTTTTAAAAAATGTTTTTGATTTACATGGATTTTAGCATTAGTTATAATTGATTTTTTAAATGTAAATCCCTGAGCTGCCGTATGTATCTTTATCTTTGATAATATATTTTCATATATCCAATTTTGACATTCCATTAAAGCTGGATATGGTGCAGATATTTCCCTGTATCCTCCACTGCGTTTCGCTATTTTAAAAATTCTATAGTGGGAAGTATTTGAATTTACAACAGAAGCCAAGTAATTTTTGTTTCTTCCAAGAAGAAGACATAGATGTTCAAAATCAAATATAATAGGTACATTTTTATCAATTAGTTTATTGATATATACCATATATTTTTCGATTAATTCAGGCTTAATCCCTGAACGTTCGAAATTTAGATTCCAATAATTGTATAATTTGAGTTTAGACATAAAAATGGGTGACATTAATTTACTACTTTCTTAACGATAGCTCTGTGATTAAGACTAATTATTTTGGAGTAAACTCCAAAATAATTTGGGTTAATCACTGTGAGTCTCAGCTCTGCTGAGCGAACGCTCCTAAAAATCAAATCTCTGATTTGATTTTTAGGAGTAGAGGTTAAAGAATACCTTAACCTTAGAAGCGACTTCACTTCAAATGTGCTAGTTTCTTTAATGTCTACCCATTTCATGCAAATGTACAATTTATTTTTGTTTATTCAAAATTCAATGGAATATAAAAGCTATTGATTTCAATCCTTGGACCTTGTGAAAAGGCAGGGATTTTATCAAATTTCTCGGATTCTTTGCGAGCTATTTGTTTTTTGACAGCAAAATCTACTCCTTTTTTAGTAAGAAGTATTCTCTCTCCATCATTTTCTAGCAGCTCCTCAGTCCCTAATTTCTTTATTGACTCGAATAATTCTTTAGGAGATATTTTATATCTACTGTATAGTGTGTAGGTATAAAGTCCTTCTGTTGCTTTAAACAAGTCTTTTATAATAACTCTATCGATCTTACTTAGCTTCATTTTAACCCTTTCTCATATCTAGTTAATAATGTATCTCTTACATTGTTGTTCTTGTATCTTGGCCACCAGAAAATAGGAAATACAGAATTAGGAGTATTCCCTGAACAACTCTCTAAAGAATATAATGCTTCTGCTCCATTGTATCCAAAAGAATAATCAAATAGTTGATGGCTATTTATATTTTCTATAAGCTTTAGTTCTAGCTTTAGCATTGTATCCTCAGCAGCTTTTAATTCTTTCCCCGTAAATCTGTCCGAGATACCTCTTAAAAATCTTAATGGACAAAAGACTTCATAACCTAGTTTTTCTATTTTTTTGAGTCCATGTTCCATTCCTGCGATGAAGCATAACTTTAAATCAAATTCTCCCTTTAAATCATTTTTGAGTTGTTTAATTCTACCAAGTATAGTCTTGCCACTTCCTACAAATTCATCGATAAATATTATTTGCTTTTTCCCATCATTAAAATTCTTAGGAATTGCCCCAAAACGATTTACTGTTTTTACATTACTCCATCCCATCTTGAAAAGAGAAACTTTTACATAGTCTAATATTTTTTGGCTACTGTCTGCTTCATCATCATAAGTTATTGCCGATACTTGTGTGGTATCTTCACAAAAGCCGCTGTCGTTGATAATAAAGTCCGCAATAAGATTTAAATAATTGTCAAGTAATTTTTGATCAAGAAAACTGAATTCATGAAGTAGATTTATCAATAACTTTTTCTCAGAATCGTTATCACAGATTCTAATGAGTTCAATTAAACTATCTTCTTTGTCACATAACCAAGAATGTTTTGAATAAAGATTGATGACATCATTAAAGTCCTCTTTCTTTAGATATTTTTTTGCTTTTTGCATAAATCCCTTTAATTCTTATCTTTGCACAGACTTAATATTGATAATGTACAAATATTTGATTTGTGAATTTCTCTGTCACACTATATTGATGATAAAATTAGAAAATATTTTAGAAATATCCAAATATTGTTTAGAGTAAAATTAGAAAAGACAAGAACTTCTATAATAAACAAATGAGAAAATCTTCAGGAATATGTGTTAGCAATAGAGAATCTCCTTATATGCAGTAGTTACAATCTGTACCTTTTCTTCTTTTTAGATTTAGGTAATTGTTCTTCAGGATTTGAAGGCAAGTCTATCTTTAATGAAATACAAGAGATACACGGGCTATATATTCGATTGTTTTTTTGATTGAAAGATAGATCAGGAGAAGTATTATTTCCTTCTTTGGGGACAATAAGAGTCTCTAATTTTAGAAACTGATTATTTGTTTCCATGTTCTCTAGATTGATGGAAGACAAGTTTCCTCGTTTTTTCTCTATTTTTCTTTCACAGGTTTGAAATTCTTCTTCTTGTAATTTAAGTTGCTGAAATATAGGACTATTTTTCATCATATTTTGATAATCAAATGATTTTGCTTGTTGGCGATTGTATTCGAACAGTTTATCAAATCCCTGTTCTGCGTGTTGGAACAGGTTTACGCGGTCAAAGCCTCCTGTTACCTTTCCTTTCTTGGTGTTTTTATGATTGGTAAGTGGTGATAGCTTCTTCTTATTCGATTGATCTTTCCGGCTCACAATCAAATGACAGTGCATATTCAGCTCATTGTCTGAACGCTTACGGTCAAAGTGAATCTTTCCATAAAATTTTATATCTGCTTTAGATAGTCCTTTATTGAAGTTTTTGGCATATTCAGGAATAAACACCTCACGAATATAGCGTTTCATAGCTTCGGCTTGTTCCTGCTCTGTATTACCCATTGCTCGGAGTTCCTTTTCGGATGGGCTGACATGAATAGCATAAAACTTAGCATCAGTTTTTAGGAGTTGCCCAATATTTGTATCTATATCCTTTATGACCTTTGATTTATAGATATTATCATCTGTAAGATTGAAAAAGCCTTCAGTATAGATGCCTTTCTCCATCCGTTCTAAATCTTCATGCTCCATGTAATTAGCTAGTTGTCGGCTACTACCAGCATTATTATATATACCATTAGATGGTGGGGCAAAGTCTATGTGCATAATCCTATGTATTTATCAGATTGCTGATTTCAGCTTTCAGGTTCTCTTTCCTTTTGCTATCCATCATGCCACAAGTAGAAAGTTCCGAATAGAGTTGTATCAGATGAAGCAACTTTTTATAATCCCGTTGGTGTATCTGATAGACTGCGTTAATCTGTTTAGACTGGTTGTTTATCACATCGGCATGATTGCCGAACTGCTCACTTAACTTTTTCAGTACGGCTGTTTGTCTCTCCTGACTGGCTTCCAGTTGAGAGAGAATAAGAGTTTCTAAAGTTTTGCCGATAACATCAAAACGCAAAGCGATAGAATTTGTTGCCCGTATCATTGGATTCAGTTGCTCTTCCTCATAGTGACGAATGAAACGGATAATATCATTCTGCCTCTTATTTATTTTCGCCAGTTCCGATTTTACGGATTCAGGTGTTTCGGATGGGTTGATATGCGCCTTATCTATATATCC
>OGFN01001184.1_pt1 | contig 10495 bp, 10 predicted proteins | sample 1570921 | NCBI WGS metagenome assembly OGFN01 (sample SAMEA2581940, study PRJEB24529) | metagenome | biome: Human gut stool | place: China | collected 2011
TGAAGCGCCGCGGCGTCGACATTCCGACCGACGCGCTGACGCCGGAGGCCTGCGCGCAGCTGCTCCGGCAGCGCATCGCGCGCAGCTGAACCAGAACACCCGGAGGAAGAAGCCTTGACGCCTATTTTAGAGATACAGAAGCTTTCCCATATCTACAGCCCGGATACGCCGTTTGAACACGCGGCGCTTTCGAACGTCGATCTGACGATCAGCCGGGGCGAGTTCGTCGGCCTCATCGGCCATACCGGCTCCGGCAAATCCACGCTGGTGCAGCATATGAACGGCCTTCTGAAGCCGACGTCCGGCCATGTGCTGTTTGACGGCCGCGACATCTGGGAGGACCCCAAGTTCACCCGCCAGATCCGCTTCCGCGTCGGTCTGGTGTTCCAGTACCCGGAATATCAGCTGTTTGAGGAGACTGTCTACGCCGATATCGCCTTCGGCCCGAAAAACATGGGCCTTTCCAAAGACGAGATCGACGCGCGTGTCCGCCGTGCGGCGGGCTTTGTCGGCATTTCCGAGGCGGAGCTTGCCAAATCCCCGTTCGATCTGTCCGGCGGACAGAAGCGCCGCGCGGCCATCGCGGGCGTGATCGCCATGGAGCCGGACGTGCTCATTCTCGACGAGCCGACGGCGGGACTTGACCCCGCAGGCCGCGAGAGCATTCTCAAAAATATCCGCGATTATCAGGCCGCGCAGCAAGCGGCTGTTGTGATGGTCAGCCACTCGATGGAGGAGATCGCCTCCAACGTTGACCGCCTGATCGTCATGGAAAAGGGAACCGCCGTCATGACCGACGCGCCGTCCGAGGTCTTTTCGCATGCGTCGGAGCTTGTCTCCATGGGTCTGAATGTGCCGTGCATGACGCAGGTGCTGCTGCGGCTGCAGCAGCTCGGCGTGAACGTCCCGGCCTCGGCCTATACGGTCGAGCAGGCGGCAGATCTTCTCGAACCGCTTCTGAAGGGGGGCGCGCAGATATGCTGAAGGACGTGACCCTCGGCCAGTTTTTCCCCGGCCAGACCCCCATCCACAAGCTTGACCCCCGCACGAAGCTCGTGCTCGTGATCGTCTATATCGTCGCGCTGTTCCTCGCGAAATGGTTCGTTTCCTATGTGGTCATTGCCGCGTTCCTCGCCATCGTCATTGCCATGAGCAAGATCCGCTTGAAGGTCGTGCTCAAAAACCTCAAGCCGCTTCTGTTCATCATCATCCTGACCGCGCTTTTGAACCTGTTTTACGGACAGGGGGAACCAATTGCGCAGTTCTGGATCTTCAAAATCACAAAATCCGGCATTCAGAACGCCGTTTTCATGGTGCTTCGCATTTCCCTGCTCGTGGCCGGAACATTTATGTTAACCTATACAACCTCGCCGATCGCGCTGACGGACGGGCTGGAAAGCCTGCTGTCGCCGCTTAAAAGGCTGCACGCGCCGGTGCATGAGCTTTCCATGATGATGTCCATCGCTCTGCGCTTTATCCCCACGCTTATTGAGGAAACGGACAAGATCATGTCGGCGCAGAAGGCCAGAGGTGCGGATTTTGAATCCGGCAACCTCCTCAGCCGCGCCAAGACGCTCGTGCCCATTCTTGTGCCGCTGTTCATCAGCGCGTTCCGCCGGGCCGACGAGCTTGCGACCGCCATGGAATGCCGCTGCTACCACGGCGGCGAGGGCCGCACAAAGCTCTCCGAGCTGCACTATCAGAAGCGCGATTACCTCGCCTACCTCTCCGGCGCAGCCCTCCTCGCCGTCATGATCGTCCTGCGGCAGCTTGGCCTGTAACAAAAGGCTCCCCTGAAAGGTTGCAGCAGGCAGACACAAAAAGTAAAGGCCCGATGCGAATCCGTACTGTATCTACCCAATGAGTTGTAGGGGCCGATGCCCACATCGGCCCCTACAAGCGCCCTCCTATTTCCACCGCTCACACTCAGATGATAAGGAAGTATCCTATGCGCAACATCGCCCTGACGCTCAAATATCTCGGCACAGCCTATCACGGCTGGCAGGTGCAGAAGACGGTCACGACCGTCGGCCAGACGCTGGAAGAGGCGGCGGCGGCCGTCGTCGGCCATCCGGTGCATATGACCGGCTGCGGCCGCACGGACGCAGGCGTTCACGCACGCGTCTATGTCGCCAATTTCCGCACTTCCGCCCGCATTCCGTGTGACCGCATCCCGTATGCGCTCAACACGCACCTGCCGGAGGATATCGTCGTGACAAACGCGATGGAGGTGCACGAGGACTTCAACGCCATCGGCTCCTGCGTCAAAAAGGAATATACGTATCTGATCTATAATTCCGGTATCCGCGATCCGTTTTATGTCAACCGTGCATGGTTCTACCCCAAGCATCTGGACGAGACGGTCATGCAGCGCGCGGCGGACTGCTTCATCGGCACGCACGACTTCGCCGCCGTCCGCTCAATCGGCACGGATGTCAAATCCACCGTGCGCACGGTTTATGATTACAAGGTCGAGCGCGACGGCGATCTCATTTCGCTGCGCGTCAGCGCCAACGGCTTTCTTTATAATATGGCCCGCGCCATGGCGGGCACCTGCGTCTATGCCGCCGAAGTAAAGTTCCCGCCAGAGGCCGTCGCGCAGATCCTCCTGAACGGCGACCGCACGGCGGCGGGGCCGACCGTCCCGCCCGGCGGGCTTTACATGACGCAGCTCTGGTATGATGACGGAAAGGCGGTTTTCCATGTCGGATAATATCTCGCAGCTGCATCCGCAGAAGCATCCGGGCCTAGGAAAGCGGATCGCCGTGTTTGCGGTCCTGCTCGTGTTTGTCACGGGCGGCGTGGCGGCCTATGTGTTCCGCGACCGGCTGAATCTGGACGCGCTGCAGCGCTACGTGCGCTATCTGAACGTCTCTGAGGACAGCAAAACGGGCCGATTCGTCTACGACGAAAGCAACTCCAACCGCTATGCCGGGCTGTCCGGCGGGCTGTCCGTCGCCTCCGCGACGGGCCTGAGTCTTTACGATAAGGACGGCGTGGAGACAGCCTCCATTCAGGCGTCCATGTCCGCGCCAGTTTTAAAGACCGGCGGTGACCTCGCGCTGGCCTACGACACCGGCGGCAATACGCTGGAGGCCGCCAGCCAGAAACGCGGCTCCGTCCTGCACGTTTCATCCCAGAAGCCGATTCTGGACGCAGATATTGCGTCTGACGGCAGCATCTGCTATTTATCCAGTGAGTCAGGCTATCGCGCCGTGCTCTATGTCTACAACAGCCAGCAGGCGCTGATCTACCGCTGGCTCTCGTCGAGCCAGTATTTCATGCGCTGCACCGTCTCCTCCGGCGCAAAATACGCTGCCGCTGCCGCCCTCGGGCAGGAGGACGGGATGTTCCAGTCCTCCGTCGTCCTCTTCCGGACGGATTCGGAGGAAATTCTCCGCACCATCCCCATCGGAAATGCCCTGATCTACGATCTGCATTTCCTGCCCGGAAACACGCTCTGCGTCCTGTGTGAAGACGCGCTGTATTTCTATGAGCTGGACGGCCAGTGCCTCGGCAGCTACGCCTTTGAGGACGCCTATCTCAAGGACTACACGCTGGACGGAAACGGCTTCGTCACGCTCGTCATGAATCTCTATAAGGCCGGAAACGGCTATACCGCCCTGACCGTCGGGTATGACGGGACAGTGCTCGGCACGCTTCCAATCAGCGAGCAGATTCTGGACATTTCCGCTTCGGGCAAGTATCTCGCCCTCCTGACGAGCGGCGCACTTTCCATTTACGATCAGAATCTCACGGAATACGCCGTTTCCGACAACACGACCGGCGCGTCCAGCGCCGTCATGCGCGAGGACGGCTCTGCCATTCTCCTGGCCAACGGCCATGGGACGCTGTATGTCCCGTAAATAATTTTCCAAAAAACGTTTACAATTCTGCAAAGATACGACGGCCTGCCTGTGATATACTTTGCAGAAGGAAACACGATAAGGAGAAGCCTTTTATGAAACCGACCCTGTGCTCAAGATGCAAAAAGAATCTTGCAGTCGTTTTTATAACGAAAATCGACGGCGGAAAGACCGTCAACGAGGGCCTCTGCCTCAAATGCGCAAAGGAGATGGGCATCAAGCCCGTCGACGATATGATCGAACGCATGGGGCTTTCAGAGGACGACCTCGAAAATCTCAACGGCGAAATGACCGAGGCCATGAACGGCCTTGAGAGCCTGCTCAGTCAGGGCCATGACGCGGAGGACGGCAGCGAGGACGACGAGGCTGACAGCCAGACCGCCACGTTCCCCTTCCTCAACAAGCTCTTCGGCGCCGCCGGTCAGGGGCAGGACAACACGCCTGCCGTCCCGGAGCCGGAAAAAACCGAGAGCCGCCAGCGCTCCGGCGACAAGCCGAACCCCAAGAACAAAAAGCACAAATTCCTCGACACCTACTGCCAGAATCTGACGCAGAAAGCGCGTGACGGCAAGCTTGACCGCATCATCGGCCGCGAGGAGGAGACGGAGCGCGTCATTCAGATCCTCAACCGCCGCCAGAAGAATAACCCCTGCCTCATCGGCGAGCCGGGCGTCGGCAAGACTGCCATCGCCGAGGGCCTTGCGCAGAAGATCGCCGACAAGGACGTTCCGTATAAGCTCCAGAACAAGGAGGTCTATCTCATGGACCTCACGGCCCTCGTCGCGGGCACGCAGTTCCGGGGGCAGTTTGAAAGCCGTATGAAGGGCCTCATTGAAGAGGTCAAAAAACTCGGCAATATTATTCTGGTCATTGACGAGGTGCATAATCTCGTCGGCGCAGGCGATGCAGAGGGATCCATGAACGCCGCCAATATCCTCAAGCCCGCGCTTTCGCGCGGCGAGATCCAGGTCATCGGCGCGACGACCTTCAACGAGTACCGCAAACACATCGAAAAGGACGCCGCGCTTGAGCGCCGCTTCCAGCCCGTCACCGTCGCCGAGCCAACCATTGAACAATCCATTGCCATCATCCGCGGCATCAGCCACTATTATGAGACATTCCACGGCGTTGTGATCTCCCCGGAGATCGCGCGGCAGGCCGTCCTGCTCTCCGAGCGCTATATCACTGACCGTTTCCTGCCGGATAAGGCCATCGACCTCATCGACGAGGCGTGCTCGGACGTGAACCTCAAGAATAAGAACATCGGCCGGCTCGAAGCGCTCAAAAAAGAGCACGCCGATTATGATCTGGAGCTTTCCATGCTCACGGAGAACGCCGAAAAGACGCAGGACGATTACGCCCGCATGGCGGAGCTGCGCAGCCGCAACCTGCAGCTCGATTCCGAGATCACGGAGCTGGAAAAGCTGCCGAAGCCCGCGCTGACCATCGACAATCTGGCCCGTATCATCGAGCTCTGGACGAAGATCCCCGCCAGCAAGATCCGCGCGCAGGAATACGAGCAGCTTCTGAACCTCGACGCGGAGCTGAAAAAGCACATCGTCGGGCAGGACGAGGCCATTACCTCCGTCGTGTCCGCCATCCGCCGCTCCCGCGTCGGCATTCAGGTCAAAAAGCACCCGGTTTCGTTTATCTTCGTCGGCTCGACCGGTGTCGGCAAGACGGAGCTGGTCAAGCGCCTTGCCAGCGAGATGTTTGAATCGGTCGAATCGCTCATCCGGCTCGATATGTCCGAATACATGGAAAAGCACAGCGTTTCGAAGATCATCGGCTCGCCTCCCGGCTATGTCGGCTATGACGAGGCCGGACAGCTGACCGAAAAGATCCGCCGCCGCCCGTATTCCGTCATCCTGTTTGACGAGCTGGAAAAGGCCCATCCGGACGTGCTGAATATCCTGCTGCAAATTCTCGATGATGGCCGCATCACCGACGCGCAGGGCCGGGTCGTCAACTTTGAGAACACGATCATCATCATGACCTCCAACGCAGGCTCCAACCAGAAGGGCGGCAGCGTCGGCTTTGGCCGCAGTCTGACCGAGCAGTCGAAGGAGAAGGCCATGAAGGCGCTGGGCGAGTTCCTGCGCCCTGAATTCATCAACCGTGTCGACGAGATCGTCTGCTTCAACCAGCTGAGCGAGGACAATTTCCGCGGCATCGCGGACATCATGCTCGCGGAGCTGCAGCAGTCGCTGGAGGGCCGCGGCATTGCATTCACGTGGGACGAGAGCGTCAAGGATTATCTCGTCAAAAAGTCCTACTCCGTGGCCTACGGCGCGCGCAACCTCCGCCGCGCCATCCAGACCGACCTCGAAGACCCCATCGCCGAGCGTATCATCAAAAGCTATGTCGACCCCTTCCGCTCTATCAAAGCGACCTGCGAGGACGGAACGATCAAGCTGGAAACCATATAATCAAAAATGCGCCTGACGGAGCCGCCGGGCGCATTTTTTCGGCTGGCCAGGCAGTACGGATTTGCCTAGAGGCGCCTGTACAGACCGACGAAAAGCCGCCGGCATGGCTGCCGGCGGCTTTCCTTGAGAGAAAAAGAGAAAAGAGAGGAGAAATGGATGAATGTCTATTTAAAAGGCTGCTGTTGGCTCTCCACGAAGATTTCCGTGAAGCAGCTTCCTTATGCTCCAAGGATACCGGATTTTGGCCGGTTTGTGGTGAACAGTTTGTAAACGAAGTATAAAGAAATCCTGAAATTCCGCAGCTGCAACCGGCAGTTGACAGATTTTCCGGCAAACTTGCTGGCGTGCAACTGCATGATCTCGTAGAATAGCGGCATCGATCCCAAATCACAGGAGGAAGAAAACCATGATCTTTGCAGACAAATTGATCGCCCTGCGGAAAAAGGCGGGCTGGTCGCAGGAGGAGCTTGCGCAGCAACTGAATGTTTCGCGGCAGTCCGTATCCAAATGGGAGGGCGCGCAGTCCGTCCCCGACCTTGATAAGATCGTCCAGCTGAGCCGCATCTTCGGCGTCAGCACAGATTACTTATTAAAGGATGAACTGGAAGAGCAGGAGCCTGTGCCCAGCCTTCCCGAGCAGCCGCAGCGCCGCCGCGTGAGCATGGAGGAGGCCTCGCGTTATCTGGAACTGCGCCGCGCTGCCGCGCCGAGGCTGGCGCTGGCCACGTTTTTGTGCGTGATCTCACCCATTGCGCTGATCCTGCTCGGCGGACTGAGCGAATATACCGCCCACATCACGGAAAATGCAGCGGCTGGTATTGGCCTCAGCGTACTGATCGTTCTGGTCGCCGCCGCGGTCGGAATTTTCCTGACGTGCGGCGCAAAGGCAAAGGCATTCTCGTTTCTGGAAACCGAGCCGTTTGAAACGGAATACGGCGTGAGCGGCATGGTCAGGCAGCGGCAGCAGGACTTCCAGCCCACGGCGAACCGTCTGAACATGATCGGCACGATCCTGTGCATCATGTCCGTCCTGCCGCTGTTTCTGGCGATGTGCCTTTCCGGCTCGGATCTCATGTACATCGGCGCGGTGTGCCTGCTGCTGGGCTTTGTCGCACTGGCCTGCCTCGCGTTCGTCTATGCCGGGACGCAGACTGCCGCGATGGAAAAGCTGCTGGAAGAGGGCGACTACACCCGCCAGAGAAAGTCCAAAAGCCGCCTGATCGGGACGGTCAGCGTCTGCTACTGGCTGGTCGTGACAGCCATTTTCATGTTTTACACCTTCGGGCCGTATGGCAACGCACAGGCAAAATACAGTTGGTTCATCTGGGCGATCGCAGGCATCCTGTACGGCGCCGTGATGGCTGTGCTGCGGTTGGTCGGACAGGGCGAAAAAAAGAAATAAAAAGCACTTGACTCTGACACTGTGTCAGGCTGTATGCTGTCATTGAGCTCAAAAAAATCAGCATGGAGGTACCGCAATGCTGAAAATCGGATTATTTTCAAAACTGTCCAGAGTCAGTATCCGTATGCTGCGCTACTACGACGAGATTGGCCTGCTGCACCCGGCGTATATTGATCCGGAATCGGATTACCGCTATTACCGCGAGGATCAGCTGCCGCAGATCGGCTGGATCACGGCCCTGCGGGACATGGGCTTTTCCCTCGCCGACGTGTGCCGCATGACCGAGATCGGCCATGACGCGGAAAAGCTCGCACCGTACTTTGAAACAAGACGGCGCGAGCTGGAAGCCGACGCGGCAAAAACAGCGCGGCAGCTGCTGCTTCTGGAATCAGCCCGAAACCGGCTGGGAAAGGAAGACATCATGCAGTACAATGTGACCATCAAAACCATCCCCGAACGCTATGCGGCCTGTGTCCATACGACCATCCCGCGCTATTCGGAGGAAGGAAGCGTCTGGAAGACGCTCTGCGAGGAGACGGACGGGATGCGCCTCGTCCCGGACGAGCCGTGCTATTGCGCCGTGACGTTCCTCGACGGGGAATACAAGGAGCACGACGTAGAGATCGAAGCGTGGAAGACCGTCAAGGGCAGCTATCCCGATACAGCGCACGTGAAATTCAGAACGCTCCCCGCTGTTACCGTCGCAAGCTGCACGTTCCGCGGCCCGTATGAAAGGATCGGCGAGGTCTACGCGGCCATCGCCGCGTGGATCGCGGATAACGGCTATGAATGCGACGGCCCGATGTTCAACATCTACCACGTCAGCCCGCACGAAACACAGAACCCTGAAGAATTCGTCACCGAAGCCTGCTACCCGGTGCGCAAACAATAAGGCGTTCGCGCGCAGCGCGGAAAAAGCTCCTCGTATCATGGCCTGCATGATACGGGGAGCTGCCTTTCAGCGGATGCGCACGCGTCCGTTACCGGCTGTGCTCCTCGTCGCAGCAGTCGATGGCAAGGACGGTGCACAGGGCGATCAGCGCGTCCTGCGGGTCGAATACCTCTAACGCGTAGCGGTCGCCGAGGGTCAGGAAGGCGCGGGAAATGGCCGCGACGCGGCGGCCGTTTTGCGTGATCTCGTAGTCCAGACTCATAAAGTCGCCCTCAATCTCCCAGCCCAGCTCGTCCAGAGAATAGCTGCGGGAAAAGAACGCAAAATTCCGCGTCAGGTCGTATTCCCCCCCGCCGATGGTCAGCGCATAGGTACACGGCAGCGAAAACGGCACGTGCTGCACGGCGGCGGCCTGCCGCCCGGAGGCGTCCTGCACGATCAGCTTTTTGCCGAAATTGAAAAACTCGCGGTTCGCGCTGTAGACAAGGTTCTCGTTTTCGTCCCAGATATCAAAGTGGTCAAACGACAGAAATTCCTCTTTTAAATAAAAAATCATGGTAGTCTCTCCCTTCTGATGGGTTGGACGAATTCTGTGCAAAAGAGTTCCGGCTGGAAATCAGCTTTCATTTATGATATAATAAATAGACTTTCAGCACAAGGAGTTTTTCCCATGACAAACAAAGAGATCGGCGAGCTGCGGCGCCGCATGAAGCCTGACCGCACCAATCTGACCGCTGTTTACGGCTGCTATGTCGCGTCCAGCGGCGAGGTTCTGTCCACGTTCCGGGAGCCGTTCGGCCTGATGACGGAGGAGGACAGGGAAAAATATCTGGCGATCTTCCGCCGCGCGCTGTCCGGCACGCCGGATAAGAACCTGCTCGACCTCTCGTTCACCACAAAGCAGGTTGCCGATTCCGACGAGCACCGGCTGCTCATGCGCCTGCGCGAGACGGCGCTGGACGACGAGGAGGCGCGGCAGAAGCTGTTCCAGACCATCATCGGCGCGGTCAGCTTTGAAGAAAACTTCCTGATCCTGCTGGCGCATGAGCGCTACGACGTGCCGTTCAAGGCGAAAGACGGCGCGAAGCTCGACGACGGCAGCGAGGTCTTCTCCTATTTTGTCTGCGCCGTTTGCCCCGTCAAGCCGGGCAGGGAGCTTCTGAGCTACATTGCCGAGGAAAAGACCTTCCACAACCGCTCGGCAGGCTGGGCCGCCGGTATGCCGGAGGCCGGCTTCCTCTTCCCCGCCTTTGACGGACGGCGGACAAATCTGTATAACTGCCTGTTCTACACGCATTCCTCCGGCGCGGACAATCAGCCGCTCATCGACGCGCTGTTCCATGTCCAGCCGCCGATGCCCGCAGACGAGCAGCGCGACACCTGCAGCGGCGTGCTGCGCAATGCGCTGGACGACGAATGCTCGCTTGCCGTCGTCCAGCAGGTGCGGCAGGAGATCAAGGACCGCATCGACGCGTGGCAGGAGGCAAAAAGCGACGATCCGCTGGTCGTCAGCGGCGACGAGCTGAAGGACGTGCTGGAGAGCTGCGGCGTGTCGGAGGACAAGCGGATGCAGTTCGGCGCGCAGTTCGACGAATCCTTCGGCGGCGGCGCGGTGCTCAACCCCCGGAACCTGATCGACGTGAAAAAGTGCGTTGTCAAGACGCCGGATGTGTCCATCACCGTCAACCCCGAGCGGCCCGATCTCATCGAGACGCGCACGCTCGGCGGCGTCCGGTACATCCTCATCAAGGCCGACGAGGGCGTCGAGCTCAACGGCATCGATCTGGCGGAAGAGGCTGAGTAGGCCCCCGCACGGTTTGGCCTCCCCTTTCAGCAGAGCCTTTGAAAACAGACGAAACCCTCTGCGCAGCCTTTAAGCGGCAGAGGGTTTTGCGATATGATATGT
>OGFN01001200.1_pt1 | contig 10392 bp, 10 predicted proteins | sample 1570921 | NCBI WGS metagenome assembly OGFN01 (sample SAMEA2581940, study PRJEB24529) | metagenome | biome: Human gut stool | place: China | collected 2011
TAATAGCCAGAAAACACTGTTTAATGACTGACATAAAGCGTCATGTGACAAGTGGTATTAACGGTATAAAAGAACTTTATAAAGCATAGTTGGATGATGAAGCAATGGACTACTTTACTTGTTTTTCTCTTTTTGAGCTTGTCTTTATCGGCTCAACAGGAATATGGGAGGGATATTTTTGTCTCTTCTAAAGGAGACTCTTTACCTTATCGGATGATTCATCCCGAATCGGTGAAGCCAGGTGAAAAGTATCCGCTCGTACTGTTTCTGCATGGAGCCGGCGAACGGGGAAATGATAATGAGAAACAGTTGACTCATGGTGGACAGATGTTTCTTAATCCGGTCAATCAAGAGAAGTATCCCGCTTTCCATCCGAATGGAAACAGAAACGGAAGTTTCTGCCGACCGCGCCCTATCCAAAAACGCAACCAAAAGCGCAAGAAACAAGGAAATATGACAAGGAGGATGCCCCTCGGCCAGTCCTGCACACGGCGTTCTGTCCTAAAGTGCAGCGATTCCCATTGCGGACGTTGCGAGTCCTGCCATAAGCATTGCGATTGTGATTGCGGATGTATGTGTATGAGGTGAATCAGATACGTGCGTCCACGAATCCGTATGCCTGCCTGAGTAGGTGCCCGTACTTCGTCCATACACGCTTATCCACCGCATCACCGAAGTGGGTGGCTTCTTCCGGAAGGATGGACTGGTTACGCTCGCTGCGCTTATCCTTGGCAAAACGCCCCTCGCGGTCCTCGATGACACGCGTATTGTTCATGGAGATGAGTGTATATTTGCATTTCGAGCCGTTGAAACGCTTCTTCGGGAACCGTTCGTCTTTCTCTGCCAGGATGGAAGCCCAGAGCAGGTACTTGTCATGCTGCGGCGGCTCCATGCCCGCATGGGTGTGTTGTTCCACCGTCCACCCGTGTTTCTCCAGACGCTCGATGGCAAGCTCGTTGTAGGACTTCTTGTTGTTGGCACGGCGTGCATCCCCGTAACGGTCACGGTAATAATGCAGGTGTTTGTTGATATGGTTACGGTAGTAGTGGCAGAACTTGTCCATCAGCGCGTTCACCATGGTGTCATCCTCTTCATCACGCTTGACGAAGAACTCGTTGATGTTGTTGTCCACCGGCTCACGTGTCAGCATCTTCGTCACGAAGTCATAGTTGCGCTCCTGCGCCACTTCCAGGAATGAAGCGGCACTACCCCAGTCGGGTGTCAGCTCTATCGGCTGGTTGGGATTGCAGTCCAGGTCACGCCGGCTGTCATCGTTATTGGCAAGCTGCTGCCAGTTGTAGTTATGATCTTCGGCAAAGTCACGGATATAGTCGTCATTGGTCGCATTGTAATAGATATGGCGTTCATCCAACTGGTAGTAGCAGCTGTCAATCTTATCCACCATGAAGTTTAGGATCTCTATCATGAAGGAAAGTTTATCCATCACCTTGTACTGGTTTAGGATATAGTTCATGCCCACATTGGCGATGTTGTCGAAGATGGAGCCAAGGATAAAGAGCGTGCCGTCACGTGAAACGAACGGCGTGATACTTTGCCTGAGACGGACGGTCTCGTTCCAGATCTCCTTGAACAGTCCGGCGTCATTCGCAATCCTTGCATCAATGAGCTGCATCTGTAACCGCACAATCCTGTTCCAGACATCAAACAGCCGGATGCCGCGTTCTTCTTCATAATACTTGGCCGGTTCAAGCAACCATTTCTGTTCAGGCGTGTACGGCATGGAGGAGAGGAAGGTGTTGCCGTGGTGCTTCAGCACCGGATGCTCCGACTTGCGCCCGAAGATATGCTCATTGCCACGGTTGGTCGGCGCCGCCTCCTGGTCGAACTTCTCCTTGTCGAGTGTCAGCGCTTCATCGGTGATGTTGTAGTCCGCATTCGGACCGCGGCTGTTGCCGCCCTGGGTAAGTATGTAGAGCATATGCCCGTTACTGAAGCTGATACCATACTCAAACGACATGATGTGCTCGTAAGGTTTATACCATCCCTCAATAGGTTTGCGACAAACCACATAGTCACCGGTCTTGCTGACCGGATCCCACTGCTTATAACCGAGCATCTCCAGCATCTTGAACGCTGAAGGCAGGGTTTTAGTCAACGCCTGCCCAATGGTGGCCTGGGTGAGCGTAGTAATCCCTCGCGGCATGAGCCGGATGTTGTCATCTATCACGGCACCGGTAATGAATGATTTACCCGTGGCACGCGAGTAGATGACATATCCGTTCTTGTACGGCATCACGAGAAATGCCGCCTGCGCCGGATTGACCTGTATGACCTCTTCCCAGACATTTTCGTCCATTGTCCTGCCGTATCAATATCGTGGGAAAACAATGTAGTTCACACCTTCGGAGGAAGTCATGCGGGGCATGTCCTGCCCGGTGTCAGCCAGCAGCTGCGGCACCTCTTCCGGCCTGAACCTGGCGGATACGGTACAGACAATCTGTGTCTTGCTGACCGATACCATATCAATGTGCTTATGGTCAACCAGGTAAGAGATGAGTCGTTTGTTTGTCAATTTTTTCATGGGTAATCTGTTATGAGTTCATTATTTCTTCAGCTTGTGCGTCGTCGATAGGCGTGTACATCGAATCCACCAGAACCTTCTGCTCTTCCTGGGAAAGGTTGCGGACGGCATTTAGGGGAATATCCACCTTTTGCCCCATACTGTTGATCTGGATGTAGAATACGTTCTTCTCCATGCGTCGCGGGTCCTCGACGGAAGCCGGCTTCTCACCAATCATCTGATGCAGCACTTTCTTGGCGTTGTTCCATTGCTTGAGATCACCTTTGAGCTTGCAATCCCGGATAAGCTGAATCTGGTCCTTGATCATCCAGGCATACCAGAAGTCCCAGTCGAACTGGTGCTGTGTCTTGAACAGCTCTTTTGCCAGGGCGATGTCCTTCCTTATCTGGGTACGCGAGATACGGTATTTTGCCAGCATGATGTTGATGATGTGGCTCTCGTTCGGATAGTCATCCAAAAGACGTGCTATCTGCAGCACCCGGTTGCACTGCACACGCAGATGCTCCGGCAGCGGACTGTTCTCCGGGTCGATGATGTGCTGCTGTATAAGGTCGTAGGATTGCTCCTCCAGTGCGGCCTTGCTTTTGGATGCCGTCAGACGGTTGTTATTCATACTCAAGATACTGCTGTTGCGATTTGATGAACTTGATAAGCTCCTGCTGTGCCGGGTTGCTGCCATTGACGGCCGACTTGATGAGTGACTCCCGGAGTTCAACCGTCTGGCGAAGATGCCCCCGGTAGAAGGCGGTCCGGACTTCGGTGCCCGGTGTGCGGAGTTCCGCGAGAAAGTCCGTCTCATCGGCACCTATATTGATGGCTATCAGCCCCGGAGGGATCAAACGATAGGCCATCTTCTCTATCTCCTCACGTTGTTCCTGAGTCAAATTCATCATTCAGCATTTTAAAGTCAAAATCAAAAATATCTCTGCCGGTATGGATGATTCCACGTTCCAGCTTCGGGTTGTGCGTGGCGTTCTGGCTGCCCACTACGGTAATCTTCCAGTCCTCGTTATACAGCAGCGCCACCTTCGCATGAAGCGCGAGGCAACGGTAGCAGTCCGGGAACGTGGTCACCAGATAATCGAACGGTTTGGGTGATATGCTGCGCACCCGGTTGTCTATCAGGAACCGCACTGACAACAGCTCGCCCGTTTCCACCTTCCGATGAATCGCCGCAATGCTGTCCATGGAGATGGAATAGGTGGTAAGCAGCAGGTGTGCCGGTCCCGTCTGTCTGAGAATATAGAAAATCAACTGGATCAGGTTGAACGCCCCTGAAGAGTAGAAATGCTTGTCCCTGCCGGGTACCAGCACCCCCATGGCGTCCGGATGCAGCAGCTTCTCCGCAGCCAGGTCGTGGCCGGAGGCTGCCGCATCCGTTCGGCGGATGTAGCCTGTCGGGTATCGGTCTCCCTGCATAGGACTTACTGCATCATCCGCCGGCATCATCTTATTCTCAATCTCGCTGCAACAGACCAACATAACCTAACCTATTGCAGTTCTGCCAAACGATATTCTATCCTTTCCACCAGTGCTTCCTGGGCAGCCACCTTCTTCTCGTATTTCACGCGTTTGGGGCAGTCGGGAAGGGGATTCTCCTTGCCGTCCTTGGGCTTGCTTTCCGAAGAGTACAGCAGCATGTTCCTTGCCTTGGTAATCTTGCTCTTGGCATTGGATTTCGCTTTCCTCAGCTCTTCCACGGATAGGGAACTGATGTCGGCCTCGTCCTCTTCCTTTTCCGGATTTTCTTCGGGGGTATCCGCTTTTTTGTAGAGTTCGTCCAGCTGCTCTTCAGTCGGCAGTTCCCTGTCCTGCTCGAACTGCCTTTTGATGGCAGCCAGCAGTGTCATGCGGTTGGAGAGAAAGGCTATACGGGCGACAATATCCTTGCGCTGCGTGCATACAGCCTGCGTGTTTGTCTCACCCAGTCCGGCAAGCATCCGGTGCTGGCGTGAACGTTCGTTGTAGCATTCCCGGAAGTCATAGATGATTTTGGCCATCACCGGAGGATAGGCGGGCTGTTCGTCCGCCTCACGCGCCAGTTCCCTCTCCGCAACGGCGACAATGGCGGCAGCCGTCTCTTCGGGAACCGTCTCGGAACGCCCGTCATTGCCCGGCATTGCATCATCTGCCAGGTCCACATCCTCAAAGCGCGGGTCATCCGGATGGTACCACACCTTGATCATCTGCCGGATTTCATACTCCAGCTTCTCGCGGGTATGCGGCTTTTCGCCCTGGCGTGCCAGACGTGCGGCGACAAACCCCTTATATCCAGAACGGGTCAGGATATTCACACCGGTGCTGTAGTCACGTTTCTGCGAGTTCAGCCACTTGATGCCGTCCCTGCGCGCCTCGATATAGTTCTGTGTAATCTTTGACATTGTATGTACGTTGTTTTTTGATGATACGCAAAGCTATTGCGGTTTTTGTTGCCGGAATAGGACAAAACAAAATGTCCGCCCCTGCCTGAGAGCGAGAGACGGACATGAACAACCAATCATGAACAAAAAGGCTTATGGCTCTTCTGATGCGGCTTTTACAGTCAGGATGTCCTCCGTATCTCCCTCATACACACATTTGCGCGGTGCGGTAAAGGTGTAGTGGAGGGTGTTCTGGTTGCGGGCGGTGGAGCTTGCTCCGGTAGTGGCACCGTCACCCGACGCACGGAGCGCGCCGCGCCGCTTGTCACCCATCAGGTAGTTCGTGCCGTTGTTGTCGGTCACGATAAAGAACATCTTGCGCCCTTTGGTCGCATTCTCAAAACCGAATATCTTCTTCCGCATCTTGGCCGAAATGATATTCAGGTCCATTAGGAACGATTCCCCGCCGCTTTCTCCCTGGTCGGTAATCTTGAACTCGGCCAGTTCGTCGGTGAAATCCATCTTGTATGCTCTGCAACTTTCCTTCATGACCAGGTCACCGACCAATGTACCGGCTTCTTCAAGAGAAAGAGGGGATTCCGTCTTTTTCGGGTAGTCCGGCCATGTGGCCACATCCGCATGATAACCGAAGATGACGGACGGTATGATACCGCCCATGTTGTCCTGGTTCTCGCAGTCCATTGCCTCGTTGATGTCATCAAGGGCAATACATAATTTAGGGTCTACTTCTGCCATAGTCGTAGGGTTTATTCGGATTTAACAACATAGGTGCCCGTCACCTTCTCCACTTTGCCTGCAGCGGGCGTCTTCTTCTGCACGGCAGGAGTGGTGTATCCGGCAGCCTCCAGGAACTCGACGGTGTATTCCTTGCCACCGGGAACTGCCGCATATGTACCGGACTCACGCCAGGCTTCCTCGCCCTGGATGCGCCATTTACCGCCGTTGTTGACCGCTTCATCCGGCGTAATGGTCACTTCAATGTATCCGAACGGATTGGTCCCTTCCGGGTCCACCGGACGGTCGTTGACGCAGAACTCGGACTTGTGCACAGACACGAACTGGAAACCGATCACATACTTGCCCGCAGCATCGAACGTATAGGGATTGCCGGACATGAACGGCTTGATGGACTTGAAGTCGCTCTCCTTGTCAAAGCCGTAGCATACGTTCTCCTTGGTGGTCAGCATGACGAACTGGCTGCCGTCGGGAAGGTTCGGAACGCGCACCAGCTCACAACGGTTGTTGGAACCAAGCAGGTGCTGCGTGTCGGAAGTGTCCTCCTTGAGTCCGATGACAATGGTGCCTTCGTCCTTGCGCCAGTCATCGTACATGTCGCCCAGATCGTCGGAAATGAACATCTTGATGTTCTTCTTGCGCTTGAAAGTGCGCGGCATGTGGCGCCACATTTCCAGCAGCTTCTCCCCGATATTGGCGCGGGACAGTTCACCGGTCGCATAAACGTTTCCCTCGGCACTGGAGATGTCCCCGACAGCTTCGCCTTCAGTGATAATGGTACCGATACCGTCGAAAGAGTCTTGAATGTCCGTCTTTTCTTCATCCGCACTGTATTTTGCCGTGAAAATGGCAAACAGCAGGTCATTGGATGCCAGTTCGTGCCCGTGGTTGATCAGCCACAGCTCGAACGGGTGTTCCTTGCGGAGTGTACCGGGAACCTCGGCAATGTAGGTGCGTCGGTAGCGCTCAGGCTCGTCGGACATCTCCATTACAACGGGACGCACTACCAGACGTCGGGGAACAATCTTGCCCAGATACTTTCCGGCAGTGAACTTTCCGGTGTACTTGCCGGAGATGCTTCCGCCCTCCACCTTGCCCAGTTCAAGGGAGTCGGTTATGCCCGGTACCGGAGTGAAATGTCTCAACACCTCTGAGGCGTCGAGCTTGTCGACCGCCTTCAGGATGTCCTTGTGCTTTTTTACCGCGGTCAGAACGGCGGTAATGTCAATAGGTGCTTTAAAATCCATAATAGAATAGTTTAGTGTTACTCATTCTCAAAACTGTTGATCGGGTCTGTGGCGATGTCCGCAAACTTGTTGTCTTCGTTCGCTTCCCGGTGGCTGTCGGTACCCGTTCCGGGTATCTTGGCGACAATGTCACGGATAACTTGTACCTTGGCCTTGTTGTCGGCGGCATTCTTGATGCTGTCACTCAGGCTGTCAAGGTCATTCACGACTGCCGTCAGACTGTTTTCGGCGGTCTCCTTGGCAGTGTTGGCGACAGCCAGGTCATTCTCCGCTTTGGCTTTCGCTTCGTTGGCGGTCTTGACGGCGTCATTGATGGCCTGCAGATTCTCTACGGTAAGCAACATCTTGCCGTCTTTTTCCTCAATGCCTTCGCTGTTGAGGATCTGGTTGATGAAAGTAAATTCTTTACGCATAACTGTATTTGAAGAATTAGAAATGTCAGTCTTGTTGCCGGTAGGGAACAGCCCTTTGATACCGTCGATAATCTGGGAGACCAAGTTTTTGTCACGGCCTTCCGGTTCCGGCTTCCCCTCCGAATCGATAGCCGGCAACGGTAGACCAAGCGCGGTGAAGCAGTCGGTCATTTCATTGGTCACCTGCGGCTTTTTATGGGTACCGGGAATGATCTTGTCTATGAATCCCCATTCCTTGGCTTCGGCGGCAGGCATCCAGCGTTCCTCTTCCATCAAGGTGATAATGTCCTTCAGGCTTTTGCCGCTACGGTTGATGTACTTCTGTGCAATCATCAGGTCAATGGCTTCCGCGCTCTTCTTCTTGTTCTGCAGTTCCTTGATGGTGTCCTCCAACTGGTCCGCATTGAGCTGGCCCCAGATGTCCACTCCCAGGCTGCATTTATGCGCCAGCCACATGCCGTCCTCGTGCATCTCGATGGACTTGGCACCGAATGCCAGTACAGTGGCTGCCGAAGCGTTGAAGCTGATGAACTCCACCGTCACATTGCCGTGCTCGGCCATCAGGGCGGACATGGCAACCGCTTCGGCCACATCACCGCCATAACTGGAAACCTTCAGGCGTACGGGCTGGCCTTTGGCCTTGTCAAGAAAGTATTTCAGATAATTTTTATTGTACCAATACCGATCAATCGTTCCGAATAATGTGATAACTGTCTCGTTCATAAAACTTATTTTTGCGCAAAGAAAAACGCAAAAAAAACGGTACCCAAGGACATCGGGTACCGACGGTAAGCAGATAAACGTTTGAACGAAAGCGTGTTGTGTGTCGGCAGAGGAAGCCGTACGGCTATATTTCCTCCATGTTTTCAATATAGGAGGTCGGTTCATCCTGGATGCAGGTGAACGTGAATGAGGTACCGTTCCGTTCCGACACGGAACGTCCGCTTGTCTTGTTCGTGTTGAACAGCATGAGTGCGTCCTCCTGCCCGCACCAATGGACCACCCCGTTGCCGTCCACTGCCAGTACATACCACAAGCCACGCTCCAGCGTCTCCATTAAATGATGATTCACTGAGGAAAGTTTTGGAATCACCCCTTCGACCGACACATTCCAGCAATCCCCCGCATCATTCACCTCCTTGTCCTCATTATAGGAATAGGTGTCATTGGCATATACCGGTATGGAAACAATATCCTCCCGGTTGCGGAGTTCCAGATAGTTCAGACCGGCGGCATAGTCCTTACGGATTTGCACGAACGAGGCCGGAGGCACGGCAATCACCTGCAACAATCCTCCGACGTTTTCAAAATCATAATGCATTGCTTTCATAAGTCATTTTTCCCTGCTGGGAAATTGTCCCGAATTCGGACAACTTCCCCAAAATTATACGGTTAATAAAGTCTAAAATCGTGGTATTCTCCACCGTTTTCCTATATCCATGCCGGTTATACTCCCTGCGGATAGTCTCATAAGACCAGGTGTCGTCATCAAAGCCGAAGCTGTTCTGAAAGTTGCGGATGGCGGTCGAGAGTGGGATTCCGATACTGACATGGGTGTCGAGATAGAGGAAAAGCATCTGCTTGATCCGTCTTTCCACCTTGCTGCCGAACGCCACCACTTCGGTATTCGACATCGCCCATCCGTATCGGTAGAAGTCATCACGGCGTATCTCCACCGCCACGTTGGCGGTATATCGTGCCAGGTTCCGGTATCTGTTCTCGTATCGTCCGGGTTTTGCAAGCCTGGAAAGGAAGTCGTTCTGTAGCTCCTTGTCCGGGGACAGATTGACTATTTCGGTCCAGGTGTCGTCCGGGGCATTGAAATTGTACAGCAGGAATTGCTTGACATAAGGCTTGCAAGGGAGCCAACACACAAATCGGTCTTTCTTTGTCATTTAAAGCATTGATTTTTATACAAAAATACGCATATTGATTAATATATTCATCACTCTCTTGTTTTTTATTTCTATTGGAGCAGGCACATTTTGCCCTCTACACCTTCTACACTTTCTACAAAGTATAAAATTACCTATATATCAACAACATAACGGTTTTAGTATAGAAGAAAAAGTGTAGAAAAACCTTCTACAAAGTATCTATTTGTAGAAGAAATACAGAAAAGCAGCATTTTGTAGAAATTTGTAGAAGCTTGTAGAGCATCTTTTTATAACATAAAACACTGATTTATAAAGATGTAGAAAGTGTAGAAAGTGTAGAAGCATTTTTTGCCCCAAAATAAAGCATCTTTTTTGTCTCAAAAAGGCAAGAAAAAAGCCCCTACCTTCACAGGCAAGAGCTTCCGCACAACTATGATAGACATTAAAATTTATATGGAGAAGTTTTGTCCTCCGGCGGTTTATTATCCCGCCCTGCTTCCTCTTCGTCAGGCATTCCCATATCAATGTTGAGATTGATATTATAGTTTGCCATCAGCTCCGTGTAATCGAAGCAGAGGGCCTGCTTGGTCACGCTGGTTTTCTTATAATACTTTTGTCCACCGGCCTCCAGTTCTTTGGTTACTTCTACCCCCTTCAATATGTTCTTGAAACGGACGGAGTTTTGTACCCCCAGGTATTCTTTGGAGTTCTCCAAGTAGAAATTCAACGATTCAGTCGGTAAAGCGGTATCTCCCACCGCAAGAACCGGCCATATAATATTTACCATTACACAATATTTGCGATATGCCGGTGTCCGGTATAGTATCTTACATTCCTTCAGAAAATATGCTTTGCGAATACTTTTTTTCGCATAAGCTGCATCAGAAACCACATCTTCTTTCTTCTCTGCTTTTCCGACAGATGAAACCAGATATACGCCACGCAGATACAGCTTGCTTCCAAGGAAAAACAACAGACCTGCCATAACCGCATTTAACAGGATGAACAGCAGGGAATATGCAATGTTGTTCGTTTCAAGTGCTTTTAAGAATACAGGAACCGTAAAGAATATCTTTCCCATGATTGCTGTAAACATATTGTTATGATTCATCAGACCATCAATATAATTGTTAATATTGATGCTGTCCATCTGAATAAACGATAATAAAAAGAGTACGAGGAAAATAACGGTTACCA
>OGFN01001201.1_pt1 | contig 10392 bp, 6 predicted proteins | sample 1570921 | NCBI WGS metagenome assembly OGFN01 (sample SAMEA2581940, study PRJEB24529) | metagenome | biome: Human gut stool | place: China | collected 2011
TGACGTTGCCGCCCGTTTCCAGGTCCGCTTGAAATATGACGTGGATACGGTGGGGCGTGTGCTTCCGTATGCCGATTTCCGTATCCGGCCTTATTCATTGGAGGAAACACTGACCAATGTGCTTTCCCCCTTCGATTATAAATTCGTAAAGCAAAGTGACAAGGTGTACAAGTTGAAACCTTACGAATACGCCCGCCGCACGGATGCCGACGGAGAAAAAATGCTGGCATACCTTAGTGGTTTATATAGTGATAAAAGTCAATGGGAACAGCGCAGGGAGATTCTCCGCAAAGAGGTGCGCCAACGTCTGGGACTGGATGATATGCTGAGGAAAACAGTGAAGGATGCAAAGCCTGTTCTTTCCAAAATACGCAAATTTGATGGCTATACCGTGCAGAACTTTGCATTGGAAACCTTGCCGGGGCTTTATGTCTGCGGTTCAGTCTATGCCCCCCGCACCAAAGGCAAACATGCACTGATTATCTGCCCCAATGGTCATTTTGGACAGGGACGCTACCGCAAAGACCAGCAGCAGCGCATGGCGACTCTGGCACGTATGGGGGCTGTCTGTGTGGATTATGACCTGTATGGTTGGGGTGAATCCGCCTTGCAGGTAGGTGCGGAAGCGCACCATACCGATGACGCGCACACCATTCAGGCCATGAACGGATTGCTGATACTGGATGATATGCTGGCAAACCGTAAAGATATAGACCCTGCACGCATCGGCGTGAATGGTGGTTCCGGCGGAGGAACGCAGACGGTGTTGCTTACCGTCCTGGACGACCGTTTTACAGCTGCCGCCCCTGTGGTCAGTCTGGCTTCTCACTTTGATGGCGGTTGCCCGTGTGAAAGTGGCAAGCCCATCCAGTTGGCAGGTGGAGGAACTTGCAATGCGGAGCTGGCTGCCCTGTTTGCCCCGCGTCCCATGCTGGTGGTTTCCGACGGAGGAGACTGGACAGCCACGGTTCCCCGTTTGGAATATCCTTACTTGCAACGCATCTACGGTTTTTACGGTGCGACGGACAAGGTGAGCAATGTACATTTGCCGCAAGAACGCCATGATTTCGGTCCGAACAAGCGCAATGCGGTTTATGATTTCTTTATAGACGTGTTCGGCCTTGACCGGAGTATGCTGGATGAAAGTAAAGTAACCATTGAACCGGAAGACGCATTGAAGAGCTTTGGTGAGAAAGGTGAGAAACTGCCTGCCGGAGCCTTAAGATATAAAGAATGATTTTGTCGTTTATTTATTAGGTTAAGAGTTAGTGTAGAATCTCCCTCTTGCATAGCCTGTGAAGGTGAGCAAGGGGGAGATTTTTTTAGATATGGGGGATTAATACTTTTTGTCGGGTATATCAGGCCTTGTCATGCGGACTGTTAAGTCTTTTTGTGCGGACTGTTACTATAGTCTTCGGCAGTGGACCGTACAGTCTGCTACAGTGGACTGTACGGTCTGCCGCAGTGAAACATACGGACTGCTGTCGCAGTCTGTAAAAGGTGACCGTAAGAAATGCTTTAATGGTACTGAAAAAAAGACTTAATGGGGCTGAAGTGATGAATTAACTTCGCATTTATGTTATAATCAGTTTTAGTTTCCCATCCTTGTGGCGCTTTCGGTCGTTTTCTTGTTTATAGTTGCGGATTCAAACCGGTTTCTACGTTGGATTTCGGCTGGGTATAATGGAAAAAGCGGAGATTATAACAAGATAATGCGTTTCTGTAATATGGCAGCAATCTGTTGTCTCAGTTGCGGGGCGCTGATGGGCTTGGCCATATAGCCGTCGAAGCCGTTTTCCATGGCCCGTTGTTCATCACTGGCATAGGCGAAAGCGGTAACAGCAATGATAGGCACATCCAAGGATAGTTTTCGTATTTCCCGGGTGGCCTCATAGCCATCCATCACCGGCATATTGATATCCATCAGAATTATCTGAGGGGTATGGAGCTTATACAAATTGACCGCCTCTTTTCCATCCCAGGCATGTACCAGGTTATATTCTCGTTTCAAGATAGATTGGAACAGCCGGTAATTGCTCTCATTGTCTTCGGCGATCAGAATGGTCAGCTTGTCTTTTTGCACGGAAATGAGTTGATGCTCTTCCTCTTTCTTGTTCTCTGCAGCGGCAGGCTGGTATGGAATGGTGAACCAGAAAGTGGATCCTTTTCCTTCCTCGGACTCAACACCGATGCGTCCTCCCATGTGCTCTACAATTGTCTGGCAAATGGATAGCCCCAGTCCTGTACCCTGTACAAAAGAGTTCAGTTTGACGAAACGTCCGAATATGGAGTTCACTTTGTCGGCTGGAATGCCGCAACCGGTATCTTTAACATAGAAATAAAGTTCTTTGTCGCATAGTTTGTAGCCGAAGGTGATGCTTCCTTGTGAGGTAAATTTGCTGGCGTTGTTCAGTAAATTGTTCAGTACCTGCATCAGACGGTTCTTTTCCGTTCTTATGAGGCAGGAGGGAAGTCCTTTCTGTACAATCAGTTGAATGCCGTTGCTCTCTGTCCGATAACGGGTAACACTTTCTATCTCGGAGATAATATCATTCAGTTCCACGTTGGAATAACTGAAATCCAGTGTGCCGGCCTCTATTTTTGATAAGTCCAGTATGTCGCTGATTAATTGCAGCAGTAACGTATTGTTACTTTCAATGATATTGATATATTCCTGCTTTTCCTGTTCCTCTTCTGCAGCAGCAAGGATGTTTGAGAAACCGATGATAGCATTTAGCGGAGTGCGTATTTCGTGGCTCATATTGGCAAGAAAAGCGGACTTCAGCCGGTTGGATTCTTCCGCGCGGTCCTTGGCTGAAAGCAGTTCGTCTTCCATTTTCTTCCGTTCAGTTATGACTAGGGAAGATCCTACCAAAGTGAGCGGCATTCCGTTTTCGTCTTTGCTTTCCACAGCTGCCTGCGCTTCTATCCAGTCTATTTTCCATTGTGTTCCGTCATTGGCCAGCACGCGGTATTCCTCTTTTACTTTCTCTATTTTCCCGTCTGCCAGGTCACGGTAGGCCTGTATCACGCGCGGGCGGTCTTCTTTAATGATTTTAGCGAAGTATTGCTCATCCGAAACGCTCAACTGATCTTCGCTGATGCTTCCCGGCATGGCCGCCATGGCAATGGGGCGGTTGAGATCGCATAAAATGGTATGGTCTTTCAAATTCCATTTCCAAGGTACGATGTTGGCTACTTCCAGTGCCATGGAAAGTTTATGGTTCGTGGCGCTTAGCATTTGCTGTGCATTGTGCAACTCGGTGCTGTCCATGCAGAACACATCGACCATATCCGGTTCAGTGGAGCAATTCAGGACAACATCATAGAAGGTGTTGACGGTCTTAAAATAATATGGGAAGGTGATCGATTTCTTTTCTTTTAAGGTGATACTCATGAAATTGGTGAATTCCGGCAAGGACTCCGGGAAAATTTCAGAGGCTCTTTTCCCTATTATATCGGATTTGGGCAAGAAACATCGTTCGAAATAACGGTTGACATCCCGATAGATGCTGTCTATAATATTTCCTTCTTTATCCCATATTACCTGTTCCTTCATGTAAAGGATAGGCATATTGTCTATCAGATTGGTATATTGTGTGTTCGTGTCTATTTCATTTTGCTGGGCGCGTCTCAGCGCTTTCAGCATTTGAATGCGTTTTTGCTGTGTCACGGCCATCAGTATAAAAGCAATGAGTACACTTAGGATGATCCATTTATATTTGTTCAGAAAGTTGGCCGGTTTGTCATAGAAGACGGTGTCACCAGGGCATAGGTCGGGATCGAGTCCTTTATTTACCAGTCTTGTGTAGTTGAATGCGGGGTGTGCTTCGTTGGGTTCATAAAAAGGTATGTCGCTGGCTTTCTTCCCATGTAGTATCTCGTCTATCGTTTTCAGTAATTGCCTGGTAAAGATTTGGTCATTATACATGTATCCTCCTACCATGCCGCCGTCATCCATACCTGCATAGCGGATGGTGAACAAAGGGGCGGAGATGCTGGCGATACTTCTGTAGGCATTAATCAGAAAATTGCTTGAAGTGAACGATTCGGTGAACCAGGTGGATACCAGAATGCCTGTGGTCTTGTCTGTTTTACGCACGGCGTTATATAGCTGATGCAGACTGTTGGTACGCGAGGAGATGTATTCGTAATCCATTTGCGGGTATTTGTCTTTAATCAGCTCTCGCAGTTGCTTGTCATATTCCGGATTGGGGTAGATGCCGTCTCCCAGGAAAATCAGTTTCTTCATACCGGGAATCATCCTGCACATCAGTTGCACGTTTTCTTCCAGATAGATGGGGGTGTGCATGTAGGTGAAATTGAACTCTTCTGCCAATTCGCTTATGTGTGTCTTTTCTTCGGGGGTGACTGTATCTCTCTGCCTGTAGAATTTCTCATGGTACACATAGGGGTCGGCTCCGCATACAATGGCAGGTACTTTACCCCATAAAGATTGAATCTCTTCTCTGAAAATCAGGCTCATGCTCCCAATGAATACCAGCAGGCGGGGAGGGGTGGAGCCGTATTTCGAAGAAAGAATTTCTGAGAATCTCTCGATTTTAGTGGAATCGCCTACCATAAAAAGATTCAGATGCTCTATGTAAGCGTCCATGTTCTCTATTCCGGCTATTTTGTGAACGATGGGGGTGGTGATGCTGTTGCTCCAGGGAGAGGATTCGTTGTAGCTGTTCAGAATCAGAATATAGTTCCCCGCCTCGGTGTTTTCCTGTACATGGGAGGCTTTGCCGATGGTTGCAAAGAAGGTGAATATACAGGTACATATCAGTAACCGTTGTATATGGGCTACACACGTTCTTTTAAGATTTCTGTCCATTATTGATGTCCTACTCTTCTTTTGTTATATAGCTATGATGCTTGTGATGCAACAAATGTACTATTAAATTAATGAGTGGACGAAGAAATGGAAATGTTTAACAAATATTAAAAGAGACAGGAACGTTTTCGTATAGGCAGATGGGAGATGATTGGATGGGAATTCCTGCCGGCCGATATGGCAGTGGGGCGCGAATGCTGATAAAGGGAGTGGGAGGGGAAGTCATTCTTTTGTTCTATTTCTTTTTTATATAAAGGAATAGTCTTATATTTATCCCGTCATCTTATTTTTGAAAAAGTAGGGGAACATCACTTAATCAGAAGTAGTTATGGAATATCACTTACGTACTAAATTGAATGGAAATATAGCAATGACTTCCTGTTTCCATGAAAACTCCTTTTTGCAACGTGACGGGAGTCTTTATAAATTTATATGGGTGCGGCATGGAGCGTTGGATGTGGAAGTGGATCATGTGGTGATGCATCTGGAAAAAGAGGAAATGATTTCGCTTACTCCTTTGCATCATGTGCAGATAAGGGGAGTGGACGGTGAATACCTCACTTTTCTATTCAATAGTAACTTTTATTGTATTTACGGGCATGACAGCGAGGTGTCTTGTAACGGATTCCTGTTTAACGGTTCTTCCCGTGTCATGCGTTTGAAGCTTTCGCCTTCCCAGTCGGCCCGTCTTGACAGTATTGTCGATATTTTCAGGGGGGAGTGTGGAATACAAGACAACTTGCAGGAAGAAATGTTGCGTATTATTCTGAAACGTTTCATTATCACTTGTACCCGCATAGCCCGTGAAAAGTTTGATGTGGACCCGGGACGTGAGAACATGTTTGATGTGATTCGTCAGTTTTATGTACTGGTTGACAGTCATTTTAAGGAGAAGAAGCAAGTACAGGATTATGCTGATATGTTGTGCCGTTCTCCCAAAACTATTTCTAATCTCTTTTCCCTTTACGGACTTTCTTCTCCTTTGCGTGTCATTCATGAACGCGTGGATGCGGAAGCCAAGCGCTTGTTGCTTTATACGGGTAAGAGTGCGAAAGAAATCAGTGAGATTCTGGGATTTGAGGATTTGGCTACGTTCAGCCGTTTCTTTAAGAAAATGAACAAGGAGAGCCTTTCGGAATACCGGAAAAGAGAGAAGCGGGAATAATTGCCAACCTATATGGGGAAATTGCCATTTACCGGAGGGGGAAAACCACCGACCTTTGCACCAGGAAGTTAAATCTTTTAATAATGAAAGCAATGATGGCAAAATTAAAATCTCTGTTTGTTGCGTTTTTAACAATAGCAGCATCTGCCCAAAAACTGGGTATCAATCTTATCCGTGTGGCAATCCTTGTAATTTTTGTATGGATTGGTGGTCTGAAATTCTGGAACTATGAAGCCGAAGGAATTGTGCCTTTTGTGGCGAACAGTCCCTTTATGAGTTTCTTTTATACCAAGGACGCTCCTGAATATAAAGAATATAAGCTGAAAGAAGGCGAACTCGATGAAACGAAGCACCTGTGGCATGAAGAGAACAATACTTATGGGTTTTCTCATGGATTGGGTATTTTGATTATGGGAATCGGTATCTTGACGTTTTTAGGTATCTTCTCTCCGAAAATCGGTTTGGTAGGGGCCGGACTGGCTATTGTCATGACACTGGGCACTTTGTCTTTCCTTGTGACAACGCCTGAGGTGTGGGTCCCCGATTTGGGAAGTGGCGAACAGGGATTCCCTTTGCTGACGGGCGCCGGTCGTCTGGTCATTAAGGATATTGCTATTCTGGCAGGAGCTGTTGTCGTTCTTTCGGATAGTGCGGGAAGGGTATTGAACCAGTTGAAAAAGTAAAGTTGGAAAGACCGGTCACGGACATGCCCTTTTATAGGGGGTGTATATGGATGCATTCCGGTGAGAGGCAAGTATTTCCTGCAAGACATAACTATCTATGAGGCAAGTTGCATCCTGTGTCATCTTGCTGTCTGTCAGCTATTGATAATGAATGCAAATTTGGCAGATTCTGCGGTTAACCCCTGTTAAGTGCTTATCTGTCTGTGTTAAAAGAGGAAAAAAAACTCAGACAAACGGTACAACCGTACAATATTTGTCATTACATTAGCGTCATAAATGTTAAACCAAACTTGAAATTAACAAATTAATAGATATTAAGTTATGAAACAAGCAACTAAAATGGTACTAGGCGCAGCAGCAATTGTAGCAGTCAGCGCAGGTGTAGCAGGAGTAACGGCTTATTCTATGTTGAAACCCGAGCCAAACAAAAGCGTGGCTTTTAATGATGTGTTCCAACAAAATCCGAATACAAGACTCGCCGCGTTGGATGCCACTCAAATGCAACCGGTGGATTTGACTCAGGCAGCGGAAAATTCAGTGCATGCAGTAGTTCATATAAAGTCAACTCAAGAATCAAAGACTCAGACGGTTACCGTTCGTGATCCGTTCTATGATTTCTTTGGTGATATTTTTGGAAATGGCAGAGGCGGCGGTCAGCAGCGTCAGGTGCAGACTCCTGAAAGAGTGGGATTTGGTTCCGGAGTGATCATCTCGAAAGATGGATATATTGTAACGAATAACCATGTAATCGATAATGCTGATGTGATCAGTGTCAAACTGAATGACGGACGTGAATACAAGGGACGTGTAATCGGCACAGACCCCAGCACGGATTTAGCGTTGGTTAAAATTGAAGCGGATGAGCTTCCTACGATTCCCGTGGGCAATTCGGAGGCTTTGAAAGTAGGTGAGTGGGTATTGGCTGTGGGTAATCCCTTTAATATGACTTCTACGGTAACAGCCGGTATTGTGAGTGCCAAAGCCCGTTCTTTAGGGGTATATAATAATGGTGTGGAATCTTTCATCCAGACAGATGCTGCGATCAACCAAGGCAACAGTGGTGGTGCATTGGTGAATGCAAGGGGTGAACTGGTAGGTATCAATTCCGTACTTTATTCACCTACAGGAGCTTATTCGGGTTATGGGTTTGCTATTCCAACCAGTATCATGACGAAAGTTATAGCCGACTTGAAAGAATATGGAACTGTTCAGCGTGCGGTATTGGGCATCAAGGGTACTCCGATTAATGATGACCAGCAGATGATGCCGGAAGAAATCAAGAAGAAGGTGAAGGAACTGGGCGCCACCGACGGTGTGTTGATTGCTGAGATAATTGAGGGAGGTTCTGCGGCCGGCAACTTGGAAGTAGATGATGTCATTATCGGTATTGACGGAAAACGTGTGAAGAACTTTGCAGAGTTGCAGGAGGGGTTGGCTAAACACCGTCCGGGTGATAAAGTAACCGTCAAGGTGTTGCGTGACAAGAAAGAAAAGGATATCGAGATGACCTTGAAGAATGCAAAGGGAACAACGAAAGTGGTGAAGAGTGCGGGCATGGATATCTTGGGCGCAGCATTCCGTGAAGTTCCTCAGGAATTGAAGAGACAATTGAATTTGGGATATGGTGTGGAAGTCACAGGTGTGACAGACGGTAAGATGAAGGCTGCCGGTATCCGTAAAGGCTTCATCATCCTGAAGGCAAACGGACAACCTGTCAAATCAGTAAATGATTTGGAAGATGTGCTGAAAGCTGCTACCCAGTCACCGGATCAGGTATTGTTCCTGAGTGGTATGTTCCCATCAGGTAAACGTGCGAACTATGCAGTGGATTTGACACAGGAATAAGAAGATTTTTAAGGTAGAAAGTTTCAATAGGTAAAGTTTAGAGGATGCACGGTAAGGGTTACTTCCGTGCATCCTGATTTTATAGTCAAACAGGACTGATAACCTTATTTTCGCAAAATATTTAGGAAAAGAAGGACAAAGATAGTCTTTTTTGATTTATTAGCTAATATTTTTCAAACAAAAATGGATGTATTCCATTTAATGTTGTAAATTTGCATCCCAAATTTGTTTTATAGAGAATGAGACAATTAAAGATTACCAAAAGTATCACTAACCGAGAGAGCGCATCTCTGGATAAGTATTTACAGGAAATAGGCCGTGAAGACCTGATTACTGTAGAGGAAGAGGTAGAGCTCGCTCAGCGTATCCGTAAAGGCGACCGGGTAGCATTGGAAAAACTGACACGTGCCAACTTGCGTTTCGTCGTGTCTGTAGCCAAGCAGTATCAAAATCAGGGGTTAAGTCTTCCTGACTTGATTAATGAAGGCAACCTGGGATTGATTAAAGCAGCCGAAAAGTTCGATGAGACCCGAGGCTTCAAGTTTATCAGTTACGCCGTATGGTGGATTCGTCAGTCTATTCTCCAGGCATTGGCAGAACAGTCACGTATTGTCCGTTTGCCGTTGAATCAGGTAGGCTCGTTGAACAAGATCAGCAAAGCCTTCTCTAAATTCGAACAGGAAAACGAACGTCGTCCTTCTCCGGAAGAACTGGCCGATGAACTGGAAATACCTGTAGACAAAATCTCGGACACGTTGAAGGTTTCAGGACGCCACATTTCTGTAGACGCTCCTTTTGTGGAAGGAGAAGACAACAGCTTGCTGGATGTGCTTGTGAACGACGACTCGCCTATGGCAGACCGTTCCTTGGTTAATGAGTCACTTGCGAGGGAAATTGATAGAGCACTCTCTACGCTGACCGAAAGGGAGAAGGATATTATCCAGATGTTTTTCGGTATTAATACGCAGGAAATGACGTTGGAAGAAATCGGCGATAAATTCGGCCTCACTCGTGAGCGCGTACGCCAGATTAAAGAGAAAGCCATTAGAAGATTGAGACAAAATTCGCGTAGCAAGCTGCTTAAGTCTTATTTAGGGTAAGAAAGATTCGGTTTCCGAAAAGAAAACAAAGCACAAGATGGAAGGTTGCTTCCGTCTTGTGCTTTTGTTCATAATATACCAATAATGCCTATCGGCTGCACTATGTGCCGCATGGTAATGGGCACATCAGCAAATTATTATAGTTAATTAATCTATTACTTTTTCGTATTTGTCCGTAAATAACTACTTTTGTCCTCTAATAAAATTATAAAATTAGAATTATGAAATCCATAAAGATTCTGTGCTCTTTATTATTGGTACTGATGGTATGCTCGGCATTCTCATTGAAAGGAAGTAAATCTGTTTATATAGTAGGCGTATCCGCATCGTTTACAGATTCATTGGTTTATTTCACGGAAATCCAGTTGCTGGACAGTGTGAGGCTGGATAAGAATAAGATGTTGCCGGAACGCTCACAATACAGTTATCAGCTGAAAAATTATTTGGAAAACGAGGAAGGGCTGACGAACCGTACTTGCTTTGTTTATTTCTCGAACAGCAGAAAGAAACTGCAGAAGACCATCAACAAGATGAAGACCAAGTATCAAAAAGGAAAGACCTTGCTGATTCGCGAAGTGAACCCCAATGCGTTCAAGTTCAAGAAACCGGAAGAGTAATCCTTTTCTTATGAAAAAGATTCTATTTCTATTCTTGGCAGCCTGCTTTTTCTTCTCTTGTGAGAAGGAAACAATCGTGATTCCTCAGCAACATGCCGGAAGAACGGTTCTGGCATTCTTTTGGGCGGATAACAGTTTGAATTCC
>OGFN01001206.1_pt1 | contig 10370 bp, 8 predicted proteins | sample 1570921 | NCBI WGS metagenome assembly OGFN01 (sample SAMEA2581940, study PRJEB24529) | metagenome | biome: Human gut stool | place: China | collected 2011
GGCTGAAAGCGCAGATACAGACGCTGCTGACCCAGTCGGTCAGCTCCTTCGATACTGCCGGGGAGAATTTCTACCACGGCTTTATGCTGGGCCTGTGCGCCCTGCTGGGAGGTGCTTTCGTGACCTCCAACCGGGAATCGGGCGACGGGCGCTATGACATTCAGTTGAAGCCCACGAAAAAGGGCCTTCCTGGCATCCTGATTGAGCTGAAAGCGGAGAAAAATTGCAGCGATGAGCAGCTGGAAAAGCTGTCCGAGACGGCCTTGCAGCAGATCAACGATAAGAAATACGAAACCGAGCTGACGACCGCCGGGGTCAGGACGATTTATAAATACGGCGTGGCCTTCAGCGGTAAAAAGGTCGAAGTGGCGGTCGGGTGAGGAGAGAAAGCAATGGTTAACGAAAAAAGCAGCGCCGTGGGCGTAAATATACAGGAAAAGGCCACGATGATCTGGAATGTGGCGGATGTGCTTCGTGGGCCGTTCAAGCCCCACGAATATGGCCTTGTGATCCTGCCGATGACGGTGGTCAAGCGGTTTCACGACTGCCTGCTGCCCACCCACGATGCGGTGATCGAGCAATATGAAAAGGTTAAGAAGCTGGCGGTTATCGACGGCTTTCTGACCCGTGCTTCCGGCTATCAGTTCTATAACACCAGCCGCTTCACTTTTGAGAGCCTGCTGGCCGACCCGGACAACATCGAAGCAAATTTCCGGGACTATCTGTCCGGGTTCTCCGGCAATGTGCAGGATGTGCTGGCCAAGTTTGATTTTGACAACATCATTCGCCGTATGGTGGAGTGCAACAGCCTGTATCTGGTCATCAAGGAGTTCAACTCCCCCAAGGGCTACCTCGGTCCGGATAAGATCAGTGCCGTGGACTGCGGCTATATTTTTGAGGATCTTGTCAAGCGCTTTTCCGAGTCCTTCGGCGAGGAGGCCGGAGCGCACTTTACCAGCCGGGACATCATCTATCTGATGACCGACCTGCTGCTGTGCGACGCCAAACTGGATGACGGCAATGTGACCGTGTACGACATGACGATGGGCACCTCGCAGATGCTTTCCTGTATGGAGGAGCGTATCCACGAGCTGAACAGCGATGTGGAGGTGACCTGCTTCGGGCAGGAGTTTAACCCCTCCACTTTCGCCATTGCAAAGGCGGATATGATGATCCGGGGCGGTGACCCCAATAATATGCGGTTCGGTGATACGCTCTCCGACGATCAGTTCCCGGGTTTCACCTTCCGGTACTGCATTTCCAATCCGCCCTTCGGTATCGACTGGAAGCGGGAACAGAAGGCCGTGGAGGCCGAAGCCGCCAAGGGCGAGCTGGGGCGCTTTGCGCCCGGTCTGCCGAAAATCAGCGACGGCCAGCAGCTTTTTGTGCTCAACGGCCTGTCCAAGCTGGCGCCGGGCGGCAAAATGGCGATCATCCAGAACGGCTCGCCTCTGTTTGCCGGTGATGCCGGAAGCGGACCCAGCAATATCCGCCAGTATATCTTGGAAAACGATTGGCTGGACGCCATTGTCCAGCTTTCCACCGACCAGTTTATGAACACCGGCATCTCCACCTATATCTGGGTGCTGTGCAAGGACAAGCCCGCCTACCGCTGCGGCAAGGTGCAGCTTATTGATGCGTCCCACTGCTATGAACAGCGCCGCAAATCCATCGGCACCAAGCGCAACGACATCAGCGACCATTGCCGGGAGCTGATCGTGCAGGCCTACGGCGAATACCGGAACAATGTCGTGTATGGGGACAAGTCCGGCGTGTACTGCGAGAGCAAGATCTTCGGCAGTGAGGAGTTTGGCTACAACAAAATTGTAGTGGAGCGTCCGCAGCGGGATGAAAACGGCGAGATCGTGATGAAGCGGGGCAAGCCGGTGGCGGACACCGCCCTGCGGGATACCGAAAATGTGCCGCTGGTGCAGGATATTGACGCTTATTTTGCACGGGAAGTCCTGCCCTACGCCCCGGATGCGTGGATCGACAAGAGCAAGACCAAGGTGGGCTATGAAATTCCGATGACCCGCTATTTCTACGAGTATCAGCCGCCGGAGCCGGTGGACGACATTGTGGAGCGGATTCAAAAGCTGGAGCGTGAAATTGCCGACAGCCTGAACACGCTGTTCCATAAGGAGGGGTAAAAGTGTTGGAGAAAGAAAAGCGGACAGATGACATTAAGGCTGAGTTTGAATTGCGAGAAAAGCGGCTGAAGCTGGTTTATAAAATTCTGTATGTCGCTGTAGCACTGTGGGCAGCACTGTTTGTTTCCTATACAACGACAGAGAAAAGTGCTTTGCCGTTATATTGCGGATTTCTCTCTGCGCTTACGGCGGCAATCTTGAATATCATTTATTATATTTTCGGAGAGCTGCGTTGTATGAAAATATATGCGCCGGCGGCAGATGAAAGCAAGGTTGAGGCAGATAGCAAGTTTGTGGAAATATGGAACAGTTTTGGGCTTGGGGTTTCTATTTCTGCACTTTTGACTTTGATACATACTTCCTTCCCTGCGATTGTCAATATTGTATCGGTATGGATCGTTGTCGGAGTGACGGCTGTTTTATTGGCTATTAATTCCTGGTTTATCAAGGGAAAAGCTAACCCTATCATCCGCAATATGACGACCCCCGTGTTGTGCTATGCATTTTTTGCTGTCGCTCAGATCGTTGAGGTGAGCGTCAATGCGTAAAATGAGAGACAGCGGGATTGAGTGGATTGGACAAATACCAAAGGGATGGGAATTGCGCAGAGCAAAGACACTATTTATGCAACGCAATAGTAAAGGAAATGAAATTGAAGTTTTGCTTTCTCCAACACAAAAATACGGGGTTGTTCCGCAAAGCCAACTTGAGGGCGTTGTCCAAGTCAAAGAAGATACTGATCTTCAAGTGTTCAAAACAGTACATAAAGGCGATTTTGTTATAAGCCTAAGAAGTTTTCAGGGAGGATTTGAGTACTCTTTATACGAGGGTGTATGTTCTCCTGCATACCAAGTCTTTTATCCGACATCACCCATTTGTGACACATATTATCGTTACCTGTTTAAATCACAGAGCTTTATTAGTAAGATGAATAATCTAACAGTGGGTATTCGAGAAGGGAAAAATATCCAGTATGTTGATTTTGCAAACTCTCAAATTCCAGTCCCTCCACTTGCCGAGCAGGAGCGCATTGCGGCGTTTTTGGATGCAGAGTGCGCCGAAATCGACACTGTCTTGGAAAAGACCCGTGCGTCCATTGAAGAATACAAAAAGCTGAAACAGGCGGTCATTACGCAGGCAGTCACCAAGGGCATCCGTGGCGACAGGCCGATGAAGGACAGCGGCATTGAATGGATTGGAGACATTCCGGCGGAGTGGAATAAAGACAAAGCAATTCGAGTGTTTTCTGTTATCGGTAGTGGAACAACTCCAAAATCTTCTGACGAAAATCTGTTTGACGGTAATACGCCTTGGATACAGAGCGGTGATATAAACGGAGAGAATCTGTTTGTTACAAAAAACTGCGTATCTAACAGCGCAATAGAGTCTTACAGCGCATTGAGAGTCTATCAGGCACCATACCTAGTAGTTGCAATGTATGGTGCATCTGTGGGAAACCTATCCCTATCAATGATAGATGCGTGCGTTAATCAGGCTTGCTGTGTCCTAAAAAAGCCAACTATAAATCTCAAGTTTTCGTTTTATATTTTTAAAGCAGTTAAGGACTATTTGGTCCGAAAAGCGGTTGGTGGTGGGCAACCTAATATTAGTCAAGAAACAATCAAGCAATTATGGCTTCCCATTCCATCTGCGGATGAACAAATCGAAATATCAAATTATTTGGACGAAAAGTGCAGATCCGTAGATGCACTAATAGCAAAGAAACAGCAATACCTCACCGAAATCGAAACCTACAAGAAATCCCTGATTTATGAGTATGTGACGGGCAAAAAGGAGGTCATATAAATGAATCCATTCTACAACATTTGGAACTATGACTATATTCAGCAGCAGGCGCAAATGCAGCACCATTTTTCGCAGGTCAAGCAGGTACAGGACACAGCGAAGGCACTGTCTGATTTTCTGGACGGCTGCGACAAAATCGAGCCTGCTTATCAGCAGCAGGCAATGGCAGAGTTTTGTGCAGTTATCGCTGCGTATTTTAATAAGCACAACAGAGGATAACTTTACATAAGGGGAACGAATTATGATCACCACCGAAAAGCGTTTTGAAGCGGATATAGAATCCTTCTTTCTCTCCCCGGCGGGCGGATATACCAAGGGCGCAGACACCTATGACGCCAAACAGGGGCTCTATGTGAATACCCTGATCGACTTTGTCCAGCGCACCCAGCCCAAGGAGTGGGCGCGATTTGAAAACGCCAATCAGGTGGACCCGGTGCGGAAGTTCTGCACGGCGTTCAACACGGCTTGCGAGACGGAGGGACTGCTCTCTGTCCTGCGCCACGGCTTCAAGCACCGTGGACTGCGTTTTCGGGTGTGCTATTTTAAGCCGGAGTCTGCCCTGAATCAGGCGGCAGCTGCCCAGTGGGCGGCAAACACCATCGAGTGCTATCGCCAGTGGTACTTCTCCGCCGATACAAAAAAGAGCGTGGATATGGTGCTGGTGCTCAATGGCATCCCGGTATTCGCTTTTGAATTAAAAATCCAGTACACTGGACAAACGGTGGATGATGCCAAGCGGCAGTGGATGTATGACCGCGACCCGAGGGAGCTTTGCTTCCAGTTCAACAAGCGCATTCTGGCCTATTTCTGCGTAGATCACACCGAGGTGTGGATGACCACAAAGCTCGCCGGAAAGAACACCTATTTTCTGCCCTTTAACCAGGGCTCCAACGGAGCCGGAAACGACGGCGGCAAGGGCAATCCGGCAAACCCAAACGGCTACCCGACGGCGTATCTGTGGGAGAATGTCTTTCAGAAGGACAGTATGATGGACATTGTCCAGAAGTTTATGAACCTGAAGGACGGCAAAACGCTGATTTTTCCGCGCTATCATCAGCTGGATGTGGTGCGCAAGCTGCTGGCCGATGTCCGACAGAACGGAGCGGGGCATAATTACCTGATCCAGCACAGCGCCGGAAGCGGCAAGTCCAACTCGATTGCGTGGACGGCTTACCGGCTGGCCTCGCTGTTCAATGAGGAGAACAAGCCGGTGTTCGCCAGCGTGGTCGTCGTTACTGACCGCACCGTGCTGGATGCGCAGCTGCAGGAGACCATTTCCGGCTTTGACCACACCCTCGGCGCCATTGAGACCATCGGGGAAGATAAGACCTCCAAGGATCTGCGGGATGCCATCAACGGCGGCGTGCGCATTATCGTCACCACCTTGCAGAAGTTCCCGGTCATCTATCAGGAAGTGGATAAAGTGGCGGGACGGAACTTTGCGATTATCGTAGACGAGGCCCATTCCTCCCAGACCGGCAGCTCGGCTCTGAAACTGAAAGCCGCCCTTGCGGATACCGAGGACGCTCTGCGGGAATACGCTGAGATCGAGGGCAAGGCCGAAGAAGAGCTGGACCCGGACGACCGCCTGATGCGGGAAATGACCGTTCAGGGGCGGCATAAGAACCTGTCCTTCTTTGCCTTTACCGCAACGCCCAAGGACAAGACTCTGGAGCTGTTCGGCACGGAATATGAGGACGGCAGTTTTCATCCGTTCCACATTTACAGTATGCGGCAGGCCATTGAGGAAGGCTTTATTCTGGATGTGCTCCAGAACTATATGACCTATGACACCTGCTTCAAAATCGTCAAAACCTCGGAAGATAATCCGGATGTGCCCGCCAGCCGTGCGGCTAAGGTGATCCGCAAATATCAGGAGCTGCATCCGTATAACATCTCCCAGAAGTCACAGATCATCGTGGAGACCTTCCGGGAAACCACCCGAAACAAGATCGGCGGCAGGGGCAAAATGATGGTTATTACCTCGTCCCGCCTTGCGGCAGTGCGCTACTACCACGAGGTCAAACGCTACATAGAGGAGCAGAAGTACAACGATGTGCAGGTGCTGGTGGCCTTTTCGGGCGCTGTGCAGGACGGTGATGAGGAGTATACCGAGCCGAAATTGAATGTTCGTGCGGATGGAACGCACATTGCCGAAACGCAGACCAAGGCGGAGTTCCACGATCATTTTAATGTGCTGATCGTTGCCGAGAAGTACCAGACCGGGTTTGACGAGCCGCTGCTGCACACGATGATCGTGGACAAGAAGCTGAAGGGCGTCAAAGCTGTGCAGACGCTGTCCAGATTGAATCGCACCTGCACCGGCAAGGTGGACACTTTCGTTCTCGATTTTGCCAACAAGAAAGAGGACATTTTGGAGGCGTTTCAGCCGTTCTATCAAGAAACCTCGCTTTCGCAGGAGGTCAACGCTGACCTGATCTATCAGACGCAGAAGGAGCTGCGGGGATTTGCGGTCTATAACGATGCAGATATTGAGGCTTTTGCCAAGGAGTATTTCAGCACAGGTCGGCAGGATGCCCGGGCGATGGGGCGAATGACCAGTGTGTTGAAGCCGGTGGCAGACCGTTATAATCAAAAAACGCCCAACGAGCGGTATCAGTTCCGCCGTCAGGTGCGCAATCTCATTAAGTGGTACGGCTATATTTCGCAGATCCTGCGGATGTTCGATAAGGAGCTGCATAAGGAATATGTATTCTGTTGTTATCTGATCAATTTGCTGCCTGCGGAAACCACGGATATGGTGGACCTTGAGGGTAAGTTGAAGCTGGAATACTACAAGCTGCAAAAGACCTTCGCCGGAAGCATTGAGCTGGAACAGGTGAAGGGCGTGTACGAACCGGCCAAGCAAAAGGGTGCAATGGGTCTGGATACAAAGTCGCCGCTGGATGAGATCATCGCCAAGATCAACGAAAAGTACAAGGGTGAATTCACCGAGGGAGACAAAGTGCTGCTGACGGCTCTGCGCAGCCGTCTGATGGCCGACAAGAAGCTGACCAAGATGGCGCAGACCTCAGATCCGCAGATTTTTGTGGAAAGCATTTTCCCTAAGGCCTTCGGAGCAGCGGCTCAGGACAGCTATCTGGAATCGCAGGATACCTACACCTCGCTCTTTGAGGATCAGCACAAGTACAATGCCATAATGAGCGCATTGGCCGATGTAGTGTATCGGGAGATGAGGATGGGCTAAAATTGATCGCTTATGTGGAGGTGAAATATAGTGGGCTATGTATATGCGACTATTAATAAAGATACTTTGGCTCATATCTGCAAAGAAAAGGGCGTATCTAGTGAATTCCTCGCCAGTAAAACAAAATTAAATATGTCTAGGCTAAATCAGTGGCTTACTCCTACTGATATAAACTTGCCAACCATCAACCAAGCGAAGAAAATTGCAGCCTGTTTGCATATACCCTTTGCAGGTCTCTATATGAATCCTTGCGATATACCATTGAGGCGTATTCCAAATATTCGGAATATGCGAACGATGTCTGGGGCAGTTAGTATTGATGACAGCTCATTAAATATCGCTATGATAGATGTTCTTCTTGAACGCGATTTTCTGTTAAGTGCCGACGATGAATTTGGAATAACTCCACCAGATTTTGAGCCGCTTATTCCTGACAGCGATTCTGTTGATGAATGGGCAAATGAGATCCGTAAACAATTCGCTATCGATCTTGGTGAACAGTATAAGTGTAGTTCTACACGCCAATTTTACCTATATGTTCGTGATAAAATCGAGACAAAAGGCGTTTTTGTGCATTGCTTCACGGATGTAACGATTGATACAGCTCGAGGCTTTTCAATTTATAATACGCTATTGCCTATTATCGGCATTAATGATGAAGATCGTCCGCCGGCAAAAACATTTACAATTATTCACGAACTAGTTCACCTATTCAAAAGGGAATCCTCCTTGTGCAATGATATGAGCAGTTCCGCATCGACTTTGTCAGAAGAAGTGTTTTGCAATGCTGTAGCGGGCGAATTACTTGTTCCCAAGAGAGCTCTTAGAATTGCACTTGAACACGGTCACTATTTTGCGCCATATTCAATTGATGATATTAAGCGAGTTGCGGATCGCTTTTCTGTAAGTCGAGAAGTAATAGTGCGCAGATTACTTGAACTTCGTAAGATTGACCAAAGCGAATATGAAACTTATGCAGATTTGTTTAGGAGAGAAATCGAAGAAGATCGGGAAAAGAGAAAAATTCAGAGGGAAAATGGAATAAAATCCTCTATTCCGCGGAATATGAGTAGAGAAGCAATCGACCGTACAAGTCCTTCTGTAAGCAAGATTTTATATCAGGGATATGTGAACGATGTGTATAGCAAACTTGATATTGCCCGCCATTTGAATGTAGGCCAAAACCATATAGACAAGTTTTTGCGGGAGGTATCCAAGTGGAACAGATGACACTATTCGATAGTGAAAGACCTTATAAGTACATAATGGACACATCGTCTATACTGTCTCAGAAACCAGGGGAAACTCATACACGGCTTGTTTATAAAAGTCAGTGGGAACGAATCGAAGAATATATGCGTTCCCATTCGATAGTAACTTGCTCTGAGATATTCGAAGAAATAAAGGATAAAGAAATTAAAGAGTGGATTTTTTCCCAACAATGTACTGTCCTTGAAATTGACGACGACATCCAAAACAATGTTAGAAAAATCGTCACTGAAAATCCGAAGATGATTGAATTTACAGGAAAAAGCGGTACATCTTCTGGCGACGCATTTCTAATTGCAACGGCTATGAAATACGGATTAATAATTATCACCGAAGAAAACAAAGACAAACAAATGAAGATTCCGCAGATTAGTAAGAAGTATGGGATTACATCCGTAAACATTACTTCTTTGTGTGAAATGGAACAATGGAAATTCTAAACAGCATATTATTCAGTAATGTATGTAGAAATAGGGCGCCGACCGCTTGGCCGGTGCCCTATTCCTATAGGAGCCATCTATAAGTCAATAGTGATTATCAGCCGTCCTCCCATCATCGGGAGGGCGGCTTTTTTGCGCCTTGATAGAAAAATTGAGAAATTTCTCGAAAACACCCTGCCAAATGGTACCCCTTATTCAGAGTAAGTAGAAGGGTCCTTTTGAAAAATTGAGGGGACTTTTCAAATTACTTTGCCAAAATCTCGAAAAAGTTCCCAATTGGTTAGTAGGAAGGCCCTGAAAAATTTCCTTCAAAATCCTATTTGTTATTTGCCAGAAAAGTTCCCAGTTGATTAGTGGGAGGGGCGCTTAAAAATTTTCTTCAAAATTCTTTTTATTTTTGCCGGAAAAATTCCCAATTAAGTAGTAGAGGGGTTCGCAGAAAAATTCTCAAAAGTTTTTTCGTTCAAATCCGAAAAATTTTCCCAGTTGGTTAGTAGAGAGACTTTCAAAGATTTTTTTCAAAATTCCTTCGTACAAATCGAAAAATTTTTCCCAGTTGATTAGTGAGGGGGTTAAAAAACAGCCCTTCTCGCTGGCTACCTATTGAGGGGACTGTCTCCCTGTGTACCTTGAAAATTGAATCGCCGCTTCCAAAGGATATGCTTCCGGCAAGTGACGCCACGACTTCCCGATAATTCAGGGCTCCCGCAAAATCGAAGATTTTGTGGGAAGAGGAGCAGCAGTGAAACGAATGAGCTTTCGCACGAGTGCGGAAGCGAATGATATGGAACTTGCTGTGACGAGAGCGCACCAAAGAAGCCATACGCCGTGGTGAGACTCCGGGGCAGGAACGATACAGATGAGCGGCAGCAAGCAAAAATTACCGCAGAAATGCGGTTTCAGAACAAGCAAAGGAGGTTCAAACCTATGAAGAAAGGAGAGCTCAGAGAGCTTTATCAGATGATGTTTCCGGAATACCCGGACATTGTGACCGTTAAAGAGCTTCGGGAGATGCTGGGCATCAGCCGCAAACTGGCCTACAAGCTGATCGACTATGGGTACATCCACGCCGTGAAGATCGGCACGACGCTGAAGATCCCGAAAATCAGCGTCATCAACTATGTGATGGAGAAAGAGGTGAAGAAGGTTGGATGAGATCAAGCGCCTGACGCCCGCCCAAAGGGTACGCTGCAACCGGCTGATCCGGCGGCTGTGCGCCAACTATGATGGCGGCAACTGCCTGCCGCTGGACGATGGCGAGGGCTGCGTGTGCGTGCAGACGGTTTCCTATTCGCTGCTGTGCAAGTACTTCCGGCGGGCGGTTCTGCCCGCCGACAAGGCACTTTACGCCGACATTTACCGGCAGCGTACACGGACCTGCGAACGGTGTGGAAAGCCCTTTGCTCCCGGCAGCAACCGGCAGAAGTACTGCCCGGAATGCAGCCGCTCCATCCGGCGCAAGCAGAAGGCGGACTCGGCCAGACGGCGGCGCAGTGT
>OGFN01001210.1_pt1 | contig 10347 bp, 6 predicted proteins | sample 1570921 | NCBI WGS metagenome assembly OGFN01 (sample SAMEA2581940, study PRJEB24529) | metagenome | biome: Human gut stool | place: China | collected 2011
AAGACCCGGCGGGGGGTGAAGGAGCCGGAGGAGTTCGAGCGGCTGCTGGACATTTACAACCGTTATCCCATCGCCTGCCTCACCATCCACCCCCGGGTGCAGAAGCAGTTCTACAAGGGGACCGTGCACCGGGACTGGTTCGCCTGGGCGGCGGAGCGCAGCCGGAATCCCCTGTGCTACAACGGGGATCTGGTGACCGTGGAGGACTGCACAGTCTTTGCGGTGGACTTTCCTGCCATCGACGCGGTGATGATCGGCCGAGGGGCCATCGCGGACCCGGCCCTGCTGCGGAAGCTCCGGGGCAAGCTGCTGGGGCTGGATGTCCGATCCCTCACCATGGCTCAGGAGAGTCTGGCGGAGGCCATCCGGCCTAAACAATGGTATAATCCATTTCCGAAAGTGCGCTATACAGAGCGACCCGACGCGGCGGCGGCCAGCATCATGGAGGGCAGCATCGTCCTCATGGTGGACAATTCCCCCTCTGTGATGATCCTGCCCACCGGCTTTTTCGATTTCACACAGGAATCCAACGACTATTACTTCCCGCCGCTGGTTGGCACCTATCTCCGGGTCCTACGGGTAACGGTATTTCTCCTTTCTTTATTTATTACCCCGGCGTGGTATCTCATGGTCAGCGAACCGAACCGTTTGCCGGGGTGGCTGAACTTCCTGTCTTCCCCGGAGCCGGTGTCTTTGAGCCTGCTGAGTCAGCTTCTGGTGGTGGAATTTCTCATCGACGTATTAAAGCTGGCATCCCTGAACACACCGGACAGCCTTTCCAATTCCTTTTCCATGCTGGGAGCCTTGGTTCTGGGGGATTTTGCCGTGCAGGCCGGATGGCTGGGGCCGGAGGTGCTGGTGTATATGGCCTTCGTGTCCGTGGCGGGGTTTGCCCAGCCCAGCTACGAGCTGGGCTACGCCTTCAAGCTGCTGCGGGTGGCACTGCTGTTGGTGACGGCGGCCTTTGACGTCTGGGGGTTTTGCCTGGGCGTGGTGGGGATCTTCGTCCTGCTGTGCACCACAAAGCCTTTGGTCGGAAAAGGGTATCTCTATCCACTGGTTCCCTTCAACGGCAAGGCGCTGCTGCGGCTGCTGGTCCGGGAACCTATCAGCCGGGACAATACCTGAGAGCCTGTCAATAGAGCAGTGAGCTTTCCGCAGCGGGCAGAAAGAGCTTTTTCAATATGTTAAGCAGCCGTTTTCTCAATGAAGGCGGCTGTTTCTTCATTTGCGGGAGTGGGGTATAGGCCTGCGGGCTTGGAAACGCCCTTGTCGAAACATGTTGATTGGAATTTTTTACAATTGCCGCAATCGATTACGTCGAAAATTCTATGAAAATACCAAGAAGTCCATGAGTTTTTTCCTATATCAGCGAAGTTTTTTCTATCGCTTTTTCAAAAGGGAGCCGATACAATAGCATCATAACGGCAAGGCGGCCTGACCGCCTTGAACGGATGATCAATGATCTTGAGGAGGAACTAAGATGAAAAAGACACTTGCAATTCTCCTGTCTGCTGTCATGATGCTGGGCCTGTTGGCCGGCTGCGGCAGCAAGACCACGGAGCAGCCCTCTACCTCTGGCACTGAGAACACGGAGACCGCCGCGCTGAACGTGGGCGTGTTCTACTATGACTACTCTGACGTGTACATCTCCAGCGTCCGCAGCTCTATGGATGAGCAGCTCAAGGCTATGGGCGTGAACTACACCAACTATGACGGTGCTGGCAACCAGGCCCAGCAGACCGACCAGATCAACACCGCCATCTCCAACGGCGCTAACCTGCTGATCGTCAACATCGTTGAGACTTCCTCTCCCGATGCCGCTCAGAACGCTGTTGAGGCCGCTAAGACCGCCGGTATCCCCATCATCTTCTTCAACCGCGAGGTTTCTGACGATGTTGTGAACAGCTATGAGAAGTGCGCCTTCGTCGGCACCAACGCTCCCGAGGCCGGCCACATGCAGGGCCAGATGGTCGGCGAGTATCTGCTGGAGAACTATGACACCGTGGACCTGAACGGCGACGGCGTCATCTCCTACGTGATGTTCAAGGGCCAGGAAGGCAACGCTGAGGCTGAGGCCCGTACTCAGTTCGGCGTGGAGGACGCTAACGCTGTCCTGACTGCCGCTGGCAAGCCCGAGCTGGCTTACTACAACGCTTCCGCTACCGATAAGTACCTGGTTGACCAGGGCGGCAAGTGGTCTGCTCAGGCTGCTAACGACTACATGGCCACCATCCTCCCCGAGTATTCCGAGGCTAACGGCAACATGATCGAGCTGATCATCTGCAACAATGACGGCATGGCCGAGGGCGCTGTCTCTGCTCTGCAGGGCGCTGGCTACAACACTGGTGACGGCAAGACCATCCCCGTGTTCGGTGTTGACGCTACCGATTCTGCCAAGCAGCTCATCAACGAGGGCAAGATGACCGGCACCATCAAGCAGGATGCCGAGGGCATGGCTTCCACCATTCTGAACCTGGTCAGCAGCGTTCAGGGCGGCGGCGAGCTGATGGACAACACTTCCTCCTTCAACGTGGACGAGGGCGTTGCCAAGATCCGTGTGCCTTACGCTACCTACACCGGCGAATAAGCCAGACCATCGCTTCTCTCGCCCCATTAAACAGTAAGGATAAGCGGGGCTGTCGGTTCGACAGCCCCGCTTTACAATTCAAGCGGTTCCGGTTCGGGCCGCTTTTCAACCCGCAGTGGAACGAACCCCGAGACGGACGGAACGTGCCGTAAGGGGTCTGCCGCGGGAATCACGCAGATAGGAGGTAAACGCAATATGGAGCAGCCGGCATTGCTGGAAATGCGGAATATCACAAAGGAATTCCCTGGTGTCAAGGCGCTGGATGGCGTTTCCCTTACCGTCCGGCCCGGCACCGTCCACGCCCTGATGGGTGAGAACGGCGCAGGAAAGTCCACCCTGATGAAATGTCTGTTCGGCATTTATGCCAAGAATGCAGGTACCATCGTTCTGGACGGTAAGGAAGTTGATTTCAAAAGTTCAAAAGAGGCGCTGGAAAACGGCGTGGCCATGGTCCATCAGGAACTGAACCAGGCCCTGACCCGCAGCGTCATGGATAACCTGTGGCTGGGCCGCTATCCCAAGGTGGCGGGTCTCATGGTCAGCGAGTCTGTCATGCGCAAGCGCACCCGGGAGATCTTTGAGGAGCTGGATGTCCATGTGGACCCCAAGGCCATCATGTCCACCCTGCCCGTTTCCCAGCGGCAGATGGTGGAGATCGCCAAGGCGGTCAGCTACAACGCGAAGATCATCGTATTCGATGAACCTACCTCCTCTCTGACGGAGGCGGAGGTCGAGCACCTGTTCCGCATCATCAATATGCTGAAGGAGCGGGGCTGCGGCATCATTTACATCAGCCACAAGATGGACGAGATCCTCCGCATCAGTGACGAGGTCACCATCATGCGTGACGGTCAGTGGGTGGCAACGCGCCACGCCAAGGACCTGACCATGGAGGAGATCATCAAGCTGATGGTGGGCCGCGAGCTGACCAACCGTTTCCCGCCCAAGGACAATAAGCCCGGCGAGGTGATCCTGGAAGTGGAGCATCTGGCGGGCAAATACACCCGCCTGAAGGACGCCAGCTTCCAGCTGCGCAAGGGTGAGGTGCTGGGTATCGCCGGACTGGACGGCTCCGGACGCACGGAGGTGCTGGAGAATCTGTTCGGCGCCATGACCAAGGAGAGCGGCACCATCCGCCTCCACGGTAAGGAGATCAAGAACAAGACCCCCCGGGAAGCCATTAAAAACGGCTTCGCCCTGCTGACGGAGGAACGCCGGGCCACGGGTATCTTCGGGATCCGTGACATCAAGGAAAACACCGTCATTTCTAACCTGAAAAGCTATCTGGCAGGCGGTTTCTGCCTCAGCGAAAAGAAAATGAAAGAAGATACCGACTGGGCGATCCAGGCCATGCACATCAAAACGCCCAGTCAATCCACACAGATCCGCTCCCTCTCCGGCGGAAACCAGCAGAAGGTCATTATCGGCCGCTGGCTTCTGACTAAGCCTGAGGTCCTGCTGCTGGACGAGCCGACCCGCGGTATCGACGTGGGCGCGAAATACGAGATCTACCAGCTGATCCTCGACCTTGCCAAGGAGGGGAAGGGTGTCATCATGGTGTCCTCCGAAATGCCGGAGCTGTTGGGCATTTGTGACCGTATTCTGGTCATGTCCGGCGGTGTTCTGGCCGGCGAGGTGGATGCCCGGAACACCAGCCAGGAGGAGATCCTGACGCTGGCAGCCAAATATGTGTAAGGAGGAGCGCACTGTGAATCAAGAAACGAACGTACAGGAAAAGGAAGCCCGTGTCCGGCAGCCGTGGACGGCCCAGCGGGTGGGAGATATCCTTTTAAATAACGCATTGCTCATCATCATGGCCATTGCGGTCGTTTACATCGCCATCAAGAACCCCAACTTCATCAAACCCGCATCACTCATCAACATCCTCTCCCAGACGGCGGCCTATCTGCCTGCCGCATTGGGCATCGGCGGCTGTATCGTGCTGACCGGTACCGACCTGTCCGCAGGCCGTGCCGTGGGCATCACCGCCTGTATCTCTGCATCTCTGCTGCAGAACGCCGCTAACATGGCCAACAAGATGTGGCCGCAGATCGGTACTCTGCCCATTCCCGTGGTCATTGTGCTTGCCATGCTCATCGGCGCGGCGATCGGCTGCTTCAACGGCTTCTTCGTGGCAAAATTCAAGCTGCATCCCTTCATCGTGACGCTGGGCACCCAGCTGATCCTCTACACCGTGCTGCTTTTGTATGTCCAGCAGGGCAACAACAAGGGCATGGCTATCTCCAACCTTGACCCGTCCTACACCGGCTTTGTCAAGGGCAGCCTGTTCAGCATCGGCGGCACCCCCATCCCCAACTATGTGCTGTTCGCCATTGTGCTGACGGCGGTCATGTGGTTCGTGTGGAACAAGACCACCTTCGGCAAGAATATGTTCGCTCTCGGCTCCAACGAGGAGGCCGCCAGAGTTTCCGGCGTCAATGTGTTCGGCGTGACGGTGGGCGTTTTCGCCCTGGCCGGCGCTATGTATGGTTTTACCGGCTTCATCGAGGGCGCACGTATCGGCTCCAACACGGCCAACACCGGCCCCAACTATGAGTTGGACCCAATCGCGGCCTGCGTCATCGGCGGCGTGTCCTTCGTGGGCGGCATCGGTAAGATCAGAGGTATCGTTATCGGCGTTGTCATGCTGCGGCTGATCTTCGTGGGTCTGACCATGGTGGGTGTGCCGCAGGATCTGCAATACCTCATCAAGGGCGCTATCATCCTGTTTGCCTGCGCACTGGATATGCGGAAATACCTTGTGAAAAAATGATCTGCGACAAAGATGGCCCGCCTTTGCGAGCCATCTTTGCTTTATCTGGAACTTTTTGCGGCGAAACGGCGGCAAAAACCGCCGTTCTTCCTGCAATCCAGCCAATTCACGTTCGGACTACCCCTTGAACTCGAAAAACATGGACATACCGTTTCGCTTCGCTTCACTTCGTGGTATAATAGCCGCAAAAGAGGCTGCTATCGGATCGCTGCTTTTCCATCCGGCAAAGCCGGAGGACCGGGCGGCGGAGGTGCCGTAGACAAGAAAGAAGGTCGGAGCCATGGAACTGTACCGGGTGCTGTTGGTAGATGACGAGGAGGATATCCGTGAGGGTATCAGCCGGAAAATGGACTGGCTGGGGCTGGGATTCTCTCTGGTGGGGGAGGCCGCCAACGGTCAGGACGCTTTGGAACTGGCGGAGAGTCTGCGGCCTGACGTGATCCTGACGGACATCAAGATGCCGTTTATGGACGGACTGGAGCTGTGCCGCATTTTGACAGACCGGCTCCCGGCGGCCCGGTTCGTGGTCTTTTCCGGTTTTGATGCGTTCGAGTACGCCAAGCAGGCCATCCAGATGAACGTGGTGGAGTACATCCTGAAGCCCATCAACGCCGATGAGCTGTCCGCCGTGCTGCGGCGGCTGAAGGACCAGCTGGACCGGGAGCGGGCGGAACGGCGGAACGTGGAGCTTCTCCGCAGCCGCTATACGGAAAACCTGCCTGTTTTGCGGGAGTTGTTCTACGCCAATCTGCTGGACGGGCACATCGAGCCGGGAACGGAGCGGGAGCGGGCGGCGCGTCTGGACATCGACCTTCAGGGCGAGGAATGGGCGGTGGGCCTTGCCTACATCGGCAGCGACCGGAGAGACGCCCTGTCCACATTGTCCGTCCAAAAGCTGCTGGAGGAATCCCTGACGGCGGATCGGTGCCGCCTCACCCTGTATAACGACTGGGTAGCGGTGATCGTCAGCCTGACGGAATCGTTTACCATCTATGACCTGACCCGCGTGCTGGACCGGGTCTGTACATTGGCGGCATCCTATCTGGGCCTGACGCTGACGGTGGGCGTGGGCGCCCCCTGCAAAGAGCTTTCCGGGATGGCGCGGTCCGCAGCTGAAGCGAGAACGGCGCTGGAATACCGCTCCATGGTGGGCCGGGGACAGGTCATCTACATCGGAGACCTGGAGCCGGACGGCGGTCAGGTGCTCACCTTTGAAGAAGCGGACGAGCGGACCCTGACTGCGGCGGTGAGGCTGGGCAGCGAACAGGAAGTCCGGGACGCGGCGGCGGCTCTGGCGGGCAAGATCCGGGAGGCGAACCCCTCCGCCGGACAGTACAACCTGTTCCTTATGGAACTGGTGACGCACCTGATGAAAATGACCCGGCGCTCCGGCGTGGGCGTGGAGGAGGTTTTCGGCACGGGCTTTTCCTTACCCATTCAGGACTCCGCGCTGCCCAGTCTGGAGGAACTGGAGGGCTGGTGCGCGGAGCGTTATCTGCGGCTGCGGACGCTGATCCGCCGCCGCCAGACGGATTCGGCGGGACAGACGGTGGAAACGGCCAAGGAGTATATCCGGCAGCATTACGCGGAGAGCGACCTGTCGGTGGAAAAGCTGTGCGCGTATCTGCATTTAAGTTCCACCTATTTTTCCACGCTGTTCAAACGGGAAACGGGGACCAGCTTCACAGCCTATGTTACCACGGTGCGGATGGAGGCGGCTGCGGAAGCGATCCGCGGCACAGAGGAGAAAACGTATCTCATCGCCCAGCGGTGCGGCTATGAGGACCCCAACTATTTCAGCTATGTGTTCAAGAGGCATTTCGGCGTGACACCGACGAAGTACCGCAGCGAGGGTAAGTGACGGACGGAGAGAGGAGCCACCTGTGGATAAGAAACCTTCCGGCTTTAAAGCAAGGTGGAAAGCGCGGTATCACCATGCCAGTATTCAGTTGATCCTGTCCATCGCCTTTACGGCGGTGGCCGTGATTGGAATGCTGTTTCTGGGGATGGCGCTGCTGCTGCGCTTTTCCTCCTCCGCCAACGAGATGGCGGCGGAGAGCAGCCAGCGTGTGCTGGCACAGGTGAACTGGAATCTGGACAGCTATCTGCGGAACATGATGCGGGTATCCGACACGGTGTACTACCGGGTCATCAAGAGCGCGGATCTGGAGCAGAGTGACACGGCGCAGGAGCTGCGCGACGCTTTGAAGCTGCTGTACGCCAAGGACCGGGATGTACTGGTGTCTCTGGCGGTGTTTGATGGGAACGGCGAGCTGATCTCCGCCACGCCCCTGACAGAATTGAAAAACAGCGTGACGCCCAGCCGTGAGGGGTGGTTCACCGCCGCCATGGAGCGCATTGAAAACCTGCATTTTTCCACGCCCCATGTGCAGCACCTGTTTGAGGATCCCGACGCGCGGTATCATTGGGTGGTGTCCCTCAGCCGCCATGTGGAGTTGACCCGGGGCGGCGTGATCCAAAGCGGCGTGCTGCTGGTGGATATGAACTTCAGCGGCATTGAGCAGATCTGCAAGGATGTATCCTTTTTCGACGGGCAGGGTTATCTCTACCTGATCGACGGAAACGGAGAGATCATCTACCACCCCCGTCAGCAGCTTCTCTATGCGGGCTTGCAGGAGGAAAACAACCTGACGGCCGACGGGTATTCCGACGGGACGCATACGGAGATCTTTCAGTCCCAGCGCCGGCAGGTGACGGTGAAAACGGTGGGCTACACCGGCTGGAAGCTGGTGGGCGTGGTGCCGGCGGAGACGCTGCGGGACAATTACAGTCAGCTTTTGCTGTTTGCCCTGTTTATAGTGTCCTTCTCCATCTTCCTGCTGGTATTCGTGAACCTGCGGCTTTCGGAGTGGATCACCGCACCTATGAAAAAGCTGGATCATGCGGTGAGAGAACTGGAAAAGGGCGTGGAGTCCGTTGACTTCAATGTGGACGGCCCCTATGAGGTGGAACATCTGAGCCATTCCGTGCAATCCATGATCTCCACCATGCGGCACCTGATGGAGGATGTTCTCCATCAGGAGGAGGAAAAGCGCCGCAGCGAGCTGGACGTGCTGCAATCCCAGATCAATCCGCACTTCCTGTACAACACCCTGGACAGCGTGGTGTGGATGACGGAGAACGGCCGGACACAGGAGGCTGTGGTCATGCTGACGGCGCTGGCCCGGTTTTTCCGGATCTCTCTCAGCAAGGGCAGCAACATCATTCCCATCGGGGACGAGATCGAGCATGCCCGGAACTATCTGACCATCCAGAAAATGCGCTATAAGAATAAGTTCTCTGCCGACATTTCCGTGGAGCCGGGGGTGGAGAAGCTGTATACCATCAAGCTCATCATCCAGCCGATTTTGGAAAACGCCATCTATCACGGTATGGAGTATGCCGACGGTGACGGCGAGATCCACATCCGGGCCTTCCGCGAGGGAGAAACGGTGGTCATCGAGGTGGAGGACAACGGGCCGGGTATGTCGGAGGAAATCGTGGAGCAGCTTTTGAAGCCCACCAGGGATGTGAGTGTCCCGAAGGCAAAGGGCTCCGGTATCGGCTTCCGCAATGTTCACCAGCGGATCCAGCTGACCTTTGGCAACGCTTATGGCCTGACCATCCGCAGCGAGCCGGATAACGGGACGGTGGTGCGGATCTGCCTGCCTGTCTTGGAGGAAGAGGACGCCCGGAAGTACCGGAAGGAGGGGGAGCGGTGAGCCGGAAAGTATTATTGCAGCTGGTGCTTCCCCTGATTGGATTGAGTGTGCTGTTCTGGCTGCTGGCCTTCGCTCCCGGTGATAAGCATCACCAGCCAGCCCTGCTGGAAATGTCCGTTATTCTGCGGGATGGAGACGGCAATGTTTCCGCCATGCGAAAGGGCATGGAGCAGGCGGCCAAGGATCTGAACGTGGAGCTGCGCTTCCTGACCCCGGCGGAGGACAACAGTGCCGTTGAACAGGTGCAGTTGCTGGAACATGAGGTGTCGGGAGCGGCTCCGGCCATTCTGCTGATACCGGCGGACCGGGAGGCGCTGGGCGAGGCGGTATCCGCCGCCGCAGGAAAGACGACCCTTGTGACGGTGGAGAGCGATATGACTGCGTGGGGAGCCGATGCCTCTATCAGTATGGATCATCAGGCCCTTGGCGAGGCGCTTGGGAAAGCGGCGCTGAACGGTGTGTCCTTCGGCGGCACGGTGCTGCTGCTGGACAGCCTGCTCGGGGACAACGGCGTGCGGGAGCGTATGGAAGCGGCTAAGGCACTTTTGGAAGAAAAGGGCCGGCAGGTGCGCATTTACCGGTGGACCTCTGACAGTACAGCCTTCGCCAATATTTTGCGGATCGAGCGCCCGAAGGCCGTGATCGCCTTTGAAGCAGCTGCGCTGACGGAAATGGCGGAGCTGTCACGGGGAGAGGAAGCTTTCCCACTGCTCTATGGCTGCGGCTCCACCGCCGGCATCGCCGCCGCGCTGGAAAAGGGACGTGTGACGGCCATTGCGGCGGTCAACGTGTTCTCTGCCGGGTATCTGGCAGTGGAGGCTGCGGCAAAGCTGGCCCGGCATGAAAGCTGGACGGGGGCCTCATCTGTGGGCTTTTCCATCGTCCGGCAGGAAACGATGTACAGCAGCGATAATCAGAAGCTGTTGTTCCCTGTGACCTGAGACAGGAAGGAGAGAAGACGGATGAAAAGAATCGGTTGTCTGATCGCCGCACTGTCTCTGCTGATGACGCTCTCTGCCTGCCATACAGGCGGGGAAGCTGAGCCAACGCTTCGGATCGGCGTGGCGCTGTATCAGCAGGAGGACACATTTATTGAGACCGTGACCAGAGAATTGCAGCGGGTAGCCCTGGAGAAAGAACAGGCGCAGAACTGCAAAATCAACTTATATATCACCGATGGAAAAGAGAGCCAGACCAGCCAGAATGAGCAGGTGGACCGCTTCCTGGAAAGGGGATATGACGTGATCTGCGTCAACATCGTG
>OGFN01001214.1_pt1 | contig 10311 bp, 6 predicted proteins | sample 1570921 | NCBI WGS metagenome assembly OGFN01 (sample SAMEA2581940, study PRJEB24529) | metagenome | biome: Human gut stool | place: China | collected 2011
GCTTGAGCTCATTGGCCCTTGACAAAACGCCCGCGCTTTTTGCACTCGAGCCGCCTGTCATGCTGCCGCCGGAGTTCATGACCTGCCCGTCGAGCGTGACAATGCGCACGCGGCTGCCGCAGGCACGCGCCATGCGCACGGCGTTATCCAGCGTGTCGCAGATCACGGTGCGGCCAAGGGCGTTTTCAATCACGGCGCGGTACCGCTCGTCGCATGAGACGAGGCCGGAGGCGACGGAGATAAAGCCCGGCTGCCGATGGCATACGGTATCCTGCAGGCTTTGCGGCTTGATCGCGGTGAGCGGAAGGAAGGTCGCGCGGCCGCCGTCGCGGCGCTTGAGCATCTGGATGGCGGTCTTGCCGTCCTCCTCGGAGGAGACGACAATGTTCTGCATGGCGGCGCCGAGCGCCGTCTCGATGGCGGTGGTATAGCGGTCATCCACGCGGATGAGCTTGGAAACCGGGCCGTGGATGCCGCGAAGCTTTCCGGCTGCCGCGTCCTGCATGACAAGGCGGACGGCCTTGGAAAAGCCCTCGTATTCGCGCTCCATCTCACGGAGCATACGGATCTTCGAATCAAGCGTATCGAGCTGGACGCCGGCGGCGTTCAGCTGCCTTTGCAGGCCGTCGCGCTTGTCCTGACGCGCTTTCAGGCGAAGCTCATAGCCCGCGATGGTATTTTTCGCGCTCTGCGCGTCGTCCTGCGCCTGTTCAAGACTTTTTTTGCAGGCGAGCTGCTGCGCCGCGATCTGCTCCTGCCGGGCCTTTGCGGCAGTCCGGTCCTCCTCCAGCGTCTGTCTGCGGGCAAGGACCTCCTCCATGGAGGCCTCCATGGACGCGATCTGCGCAGTCACGGAGGCACTCTGCGACTGCAAAAGCGCCTGCTGGGCACGGAGGGAAACGAGCTGCTGTCCGGCTTCGCCGGTCTGCTCTGCGAGAGCCTGCGCCTCCTGCTGAACGGCAGCAAGGGAGTCATTTGCAGCGGCCAGCGCGCGGGTATTTTCTTCGATCTTCTGCCGCTCGGCCTCGATCTGGCCCGCAATGCCGCCGCTTCGCGTCTGCTGATCCTGCAGTTCCTGCCGGATGCGGTCGATGTTCGTCTGGTGGTGCTGGATCTCCGCGCGCAGGAGCGTAATTTCGTTCTGTGCCTGCTGGCGTTCAGCCTCCATCTGGCTGATGTGCTCGCGCTGCTGGTCGAGCTGAAGCGTCTGGTGGTTGTATTGCAGGCTGAGCTGCTCGGCCTTGCTGTAGAGCGCGGTCAGCTCGTCGTGCGCCTGTTCGAGGATGAAAGCGGCGGAGGCGTAATCCGTCTCGGCCTTGCGGGCGCTTTCGGCGATTTTTTTGAGATTTTCCAGCCAGACCGTGACCTCAAGACCCTTGAGCTCGGTGCGGAAGGTCAGATATTTCTGTGCCTTCTCCGCCTGCTCCCGCAGCGGGCCGACCTGAAGCTCCAACTCGGAGATCTTATCGCCGATGCGCAGCAGATTGTCCTCGGTGTTGGCTAGACGGCGCTCTGTTTCCTCCTTGCGGTGGCGGAATTTGGAGATGCCTGCGGCCTCTTCAAAAATTTCACGCCGGTCGGTCGACTTGAGCGCAAGGATCTCGTCAATGCGGCCCTGTCCGATGTTGGAATAGCCCTCGCGGCCAAGGCCGGTGTCCATGAACAGCTCGTTGATGTCCTTGAGGCGGGCAAGCTGCTTATTTATATAGTATTCGCTCTCACCGGAGCGGAAATAGCGGCGGGTGATCATGACCTCGGGTGTCTCAATGCGAAGGCTGGCGTCGGAATTGTCAAGCACGAGCGTCGCCTCGGCGTAGCCGACGGCGGGGCGCTTGGCCGTGCCGCCGAAGATCACGTCCTCCATCTTCGCGCCGCGCAGCGCGCGGGTGCTCTGCTCGCCAAGCACCCAGCTGATGGCGTCGGAAATATTCGATTTTCCGCTGCCGTTCGGCCCGACGATGGCGGTGCAGTCGCTGCCGAACTGCAAAAGCGTCCTGTCCGGGAAGGACTTGAAGCCCTGGATCTCCAATGATTTCAGATACACGCGGATACCTCTCCAATTTATTCTATCTTGGTATTTTACCATTTTTCCATAGGAAATGCAATCCCGGAATCGCTTTTTGGCAAACAGCGCGGATCTGTACGCACCTGAGCGTCCCTTTGTGTCAAAGGGACGCCTTGGGCGCCGGTGTATCAAAGAAAAACCGGCAGCGCCGTCACAGGCGCTGCCGGGGGATCGTTTGCGGTTATGAGAACAGATAATGCTTGACCAGCTCCTGAAGCAGCTCGTCACGGTCGAGCTTGCAGATCAGGCTGCGGGCATTGTTGTAGTTGGTAATGTAGGTAGGATCCTCGGACAGGAGATAACCGACTATCTGATTGATGGGGTTATACCCTTTTTCGCTGAGGGCGCCATATACGGCGGTCAGAATGCTCTTCATTTCCTCACTACTGTCTTCCGGTACCACAAACTTGATGGTATTGTCATTCACGACGGTCAGCCTCCTTCTCTTGAGCTTGTGCCACTATCATAATATATTGTGCCCGGTTTGTAAATGCGTCCAACATTTCATTTGTGTTACATTTTGCCCGAAAGCACAAGATTTAGACAAAAAGCGGCAAACCGCGCAATTGGAGGCAGACGGCGCTTATTCGTAGATCGGATGCTTTCTGACAAGCTCCGCCACGGCGGCAAGCACGGCTTCGCGGTTGGCTTCATAGTCCGTCGCGATCTTGTCGATGCAGTCGGCCACGACCGGCATATCCTCCGGCGTAAAGCCGCGCGTGGTGCACGCGGGCGTACCGATGCGCACGCCGCTGGTGACGCCGGGCTTCTGCGGGTCGTTCGGGATGGCGTTTTTGTTGACGGTGATGTGCACCTCGTCAAGCTTTGTCTGCAGCTCCTTGCCAGTGATGTTCTTTTTCCGCAGATCGGCAAGCATCAGATGGTTGTCTGTGCCGCCGGTCACGAGATCGAAGCCATGTGCCAGCAGCGCTTCTGCCAGCGCCTTTGCATTTTTTACAACGTTTTCCGCATAGGCTCTGAATTCCGGCTGCGCCGCCTCGCGCAGGCAGATGGCCTTGCCCGCGATCACGTGCATCAGCGGCCCGCCCTGCGTGCCGGGGAAGACGGCGCTGTTGAGCTTTTTGGCGAATTCCTCGTCGCGCGAGAGGATCATGCCGCCGCGCGGGCCGCGCAGCGTCTTATGCGTGGTGGTCGTGACGACGTCGGCATAGGGAACGGGGCTCATATGCTGCCCGCCTGCGACAAGACCCGCGATATGCGCCATATCGACCATGAGCAGCGCGCCGTTTTTGTGCGCGATCTCGGCAAATGCCTTAAAATCAATGGCTCTGGGATAGGCGGACGCACCGGCCACAAGCAGCTTCGGCCGGTACCGGCGAACCATGTCCTCGACCTGATCATAGTCGATGCGGCCCGTCTCCGGGTCCACGCCGTAGCTGATGCTGTGATAGTATTTGCCGGAGAGATTGACGCGGGCGCCGTGCGTCAGATGGCCGCCGCTGGCAAGATCCATGCCCATGAGCGTATCGCCCGGCTGCAAGAGCGCGGCATAGACCTCCAGATTGGCCTGCGCGCCGGAGTGCGGCTGTACATTGGCATAGGCCGCGCCGAACAGCTTTTTCGCGCGCTCGATCGCGATCGTCTCCAGCACATCCACATAATCGCAGCCGCCGTAATAGCGCTTGCCGGGGTAGCCCTCGGCGTATTTGTTCGTCAGAACAGAGCCCATGGCCGCGATGACGGCGGGAGAGGCGATGTTCTCCGACGCGATCAATTCAATGTTCTGCTTCTGGCGCTGAAATTCGTTTTTGATGCAGGCCGCGACCTCGGGGTCCTGCGTCTGCAGATAGCTCATGCCGGTTTCGAGTACGTTTGCCATGACGATGTATCTCCTTATACAACGATAAAAATGAGCAGGCCGTCTCCGGTCTGCTCATTGTGGTGCCGTATTACAAAAGCTGTAGCTGCGGCTCTGTCCTTTTGCCTGAGAGATTCGGCTTGCGCCTTGCACCTTCGGCACTCAATTCAATGAGTTCTCCAGAGATTCCTTCTGTTCTCAGTCCGCATACGCGTTCTGAGGACGATCAACGGATGTCCTGTATTTGATTGACGGCGTTATTATACACACCTCATGAACAAATGTCAACAGGGTGTACGCAGAAATTTCATTCCGACACCTTCGGCAGCTTTGCGATGCTTGCGGCAAGCTGCTCGTCGGTCGGGATAATATCGGTCATTTCGTGATCGTTGAACTTCTGATACGCAACGAGATCGAAGTAGCCAGTGCCGGTCAGTCCGAAGACAATGGTCTTCTCCTCCCCTGTTTCCTTGCACTTAAGCGCTTCGTCGATGGCGGCGCGGATGGCGTGGCTGGATTCCGGCGCGGGGAGAATGCCCTCGGTGCGGGCGAAATACTCCGCTGCTTCAAATACACTCGTCTGCTCGACGCTGCGGGCCTCCATCAGGCCGTCGTGGTACAGCTGCGAGAGGATCGGGCTCATGCCGTGGTAGCGCAGGCCGCCCGCGTGGTTGGCCGACGGGATGAAGCCGCTGCCAAGCGTGTACATTTTTGCCAGCGGGCAGACCATGCCAGTATCGCAGAAGTCATAGGCGAACACGCCGCGCGTAAAGCTGGGGCAGGAGGCGGGTTCGACGGCGATGAAGCGGTAATCCTTTTCGCCGCGCAGCTTTTCGCCCATAAACGGAGCGATCAGACCGCCGAGGTTCGAGCCGCCGCCGGCGCAGCCGATGATGATATCGGGCGTAATGCCGTATTTATCGAGCGCGATCTTCGTTTCCAGACCGATGACCGACTGATGGAGCAGGACCTGATTCAGGACGCTGCCGAGCACATAGCGGTAGCCGGGCGTGGTCGTGGCGACCTCGACGGCCTCGCTGATAGCGCAGCCGAGAGAACCGGTCGTGTCGGGGTCCTTCGCGAGAATGGCGCGGGCGACATTCGTGGTGTTCGATGGGCTGGGCGTGACGCTTGCGCCATAGGTGCGCATGACCTCGCGGCGGAAGGGCTTCTGCTCATACGAGCACTTGACCATGAAGACCTTCAGGTCAAGCCCCAGATACGCGCAGGCCATGGAAAGGGCCGTGCCCCACTGACCGGCGCCCGTCTCGGTCGTAACGCCCTTGAGTCCCTGCTTTTTGGCGTAATACGCCTGCGCGATGGCAGAATTCAGCTTGTGGCTGCCGGAGGTATTGTTGCCCTCGAATTTGTAATAGATCTTCGCCGGGGTTCCGAGCTTTTCCTCGAGGCAGTACGCGCGCACCAGCGGCGACGGACGGTACATCTTGTAGAAATCGCGGATCTCCTGCGGGATGGGGATATACGGCGTGTCGTTGTCCAGCTCCTGCTCGATCAGCTCGTCACAGAAAACGGGGCGCAGATCATCAAAGCCCATGGGCTTGCCGGTGCCGGGGTTCACGAGAGGCGCGGGCTTGTTTTTCATGTCCGCGCGGACATTGTACCAATTCTGGGGCATCTCAGACTCAGACAGATAGATCTTGTAAGGAATGTTTTCGGTTCTCATAGTTGTTTCTCCTTTCGCGTTTTGGCTTTCTCCGGGAAAAGGGAAACAAAAAAGACCTTCATCCACAGAGAAAACCGGTTATCGGTTTGATCTCTTGGGACAAAAGTCTGAAAAACTTCTGCGGTGCCACCCAAATTGACAATTGCTTGTCCGCTCATGACGCGCCTGCACGCATCCTCCCCTGTAACGGTGGGACTCCGTCAGCGCCTACTTGCCTTCGCGTTCAGCCTGCCCTCCGCAGTCCATTCGGCAAACGTCTTTCTGCTGCACTCGCACCACCCGGCAGCTCTCTGGGAGAAATCCTGTCTGCTTACTCGTCTGCATCAACGGTTTCAACTTGCCACGGAGTATACGCCTGAATTTCGCGTTTGTCAAGTGTTTTTTTCGGTAAAGCAAAAAAAATTTTCGGGCCGCAGGACGCTTGCAAAGACCGTGCAGATGTGATATAAAGGCGATAATCTGCAAAAAAAGAGGTAATTTCCATGAAAAACTCCTGCAGCCGGACGATCCTTGGCTGCTATGTCGGCTATATCGTGCAGGCCATCGTCAATAACTTTGTTCCGCTGCTGTTCGTCATGTTCGAGCGGACGTACCAGATCCCGCTTTCGAAAATCACGCTGCTCATCACGATCAATTTCTGCATTCAGCTCGGCATTGATCTGCTCTCAGCGTGGTTTCTGGATCGCATCGGCTACCGCGCGGCCATTTTGCTGTCGCATATTGCTTCGGCTGCAGGACTTGTCTTGCTGACCATTCTTCCGGATGCGCTGCCGGATGCGTTTACGGGGCTTCTGATCGCCGTCGTGATCTACGCCGTCGGCGGCGGGCTGCTGGAGGTCATTGTCAGCCCGGTGATGGAGTCCTGCCCCACGCAGAATAAGGAACAGCACATGAGCCTGCTCCATTCGTTCTATTGCTGGGGACATATGGGCGTTGTACTGCTGTCGACGGCATTTTTCGCGCTGTTCGGAATTGGAAATTGGAAGCTCCTTGCGCTTTTATGGGCGCTCGTTCCGGTCGTAAACGCGGTCTTCTTCGGGGGCGCGCCGCTCTATCCGATGCAGGCCGAGGGTGCGCAGGCGTTTTCGCTGCGCGCGCTCGTCAAAAGCCGTGTATTCTGGCTCTTTATGGTGATGATGCTCTGCGCAGGCGCGTCGGAGCAGGCCGTGAGCCAGTGGTCGTCCGCCTTTGCCGAGCAGGGACTGGGCGTATCGAAGACCGTGGGCGATCTGGCGGGGCCGATGGCCTTCGCGGCCATGATGGGCGTTTCCCGGCTGATTTTCGGGAAATACGGCGAAAAACTGAACTTAAACCGCTATATGGCTGTCTGCGCGGCGCTGTGCATCGGGGCGTATCTGTGCATCGTGTTCGTGCCGTCTCCGGTTCTGAGCCTGCTTGGCTGCGCCGTGTGCGGCTTCTCGGTCGGCATTTTCTGGCCCGGAACGTTCAGCCGCGCATCCGCCTCCATCCGGGGAGGCGGAACGCAGATGTTCGCGCTGCTGGCGTTGGCGGGTGATCTTGGCTGCGCGGGAGGCCCGACGCTTGCGGGCCTCGTCTCGGACGCCTGCGGTGGAGCGCTCCGCGCAGGCATCCTCGCCGCCATCATTTTCCCGCTTCTGATGCTGCTCTGTATGCTTCTTGTGCGGAAGCAGCGCGGCGCTTAAATCAGATCCAGAAAATCCTCCAGCATCCGGGTCAGCTCCTTCCGGGTCAGCTCGTCGGCAACATGGAGCTTCCCGTCCTTTTCTGTGAGAAGGTCGGCGGCATAGGCCCAGCGGACGGCGTCCGCCGCGTCCTCGCTGATCTCGTCTGCGTCATCAAACTGCGTCAGATCGACCTCCTGCCCGGCTTCGGTGTCCATACCGAGCTGGCGGGCCATCTGGTAAAGCGTCTTTGCCGCCTCCTGTTTTGTGATGGGCGCGTCGGGGTCATAGGTCAGCAGCGCGGCCTCCGCGCTCTGCGGCTCCGCCTGCGTCCAGCGGGCGGAAAGCGTCGTATCGCCGGTCAGATGCAGCGGCGCTTCCGCGTCGACGCAGTCCCCTTCTTCGGTGTACCAGCCGTCAAACGTCATGTTTTCACGCTCCGGAGCCTGCACATTCAGTTCGTGCAGGCTTTTTCCCTGTTCCGCTTCCAGCGTGACAGGTTCGCTTCCTTCGCCGGGATCGAGCGTCAGCGTATAAACGGCCTCCTGAAGCGTCAGCTCGGTGAAGCCGTTTTCACGTGCGGCGCTGATGGTCAGAGTAAGATCGTCGCTTGTAAAGTTCTCCGAGAAATCGTCTGCGTAGCCGGTCAGGATCGTCTGCTCCGCCGCTCCGCTGACGCCGATGTGCGCCTGCTTGTCAAGGCCCAGATCGCCGATCTTGAGTGCAGCAGTTTCATCCAGCCAGAGGTTATCCTGCGCATCCTGCGCGCGGTTGCCGGTGATGCTGGTCGTGCCGCTCAGCTCGAGCGTACCGGCGCAGTACACGCCGCCGCCCAGGATCTGCTTTTCGGAGGCCTTCATTTCGCCCGTCAGGCGGTTGCCCGCGATGACGCAGCTGTCCAGCACGGCGGAGGCGTGCTCCGCAACGACAACGCCTGCGCCATAGCGGCCCGCGTTGTCGATGATGTTCACGTTTGTCAGATAAAGCTCGTTATAATCGCCCACGCTGATCGCGCCTGCTGTTGCGCCGGTGATCCGGCCACCGGCAAGCGCGTTCTTTTCGCTTGCCGCGATATAGGCCTCCTGCCAGGCATAGCTGCCGTCGTCAAAGACAAGCGCGCCGTCTTCGTCGACGTAATAATTGCTGGAGCTGTCCGCTCCGTTGCAGTCGGTGATGGTAAGGACGGACGGCTCCGCGTCCTTATCGCTCACGGCGACGAAGATGATGCAGCCCTCAGCGCCATCCGCCAGACGGAGCGTGTGGCCGTTCAGGCAGAGCGTGACCTGCGCGCCGTTTTTGGGCACGCAGAGCGGCTCTTCAAGAGCCAGATCATCCGTCAGATAATAGCAGCCGGATTCCAGCTTTCCGCCGGTCACGGTCAGCGGCGCAAAGGACGGCTCTTCGCAGCTGTCCTCGCGGTTTGCGGCGTGGATGTGGTTCTGTTCGCCGTCCTCCGCGGGTGCTTCTTCCGCCTCGGAAGCGGTATCCGCTTCTTCGGCGGGAGCGGCGGGTTCCTCCGCCGGAGTATCCTCTTCGGCGGGTTCCTCTGCGGCAGGCTCGGCAGCCGCCTCTTCCCCGGCGGCCTCATCCGCCTTCTGCGCGTCCGCCGCGACAGCGCAGACGCTCCAAACAGCCAGCACCAGCGCAAGCACCAGCAGCAGACTGATCCATCTCTTTTGCATTTCGGTTCCTCCTCATATTGCGGAGCAGATTATGTATACCGAAAGAGTAGCATATTTTTCTTGCTTTTTCAACGTTTTTCTCATGTTTTAAGCAAATATTAACCTTTTTCCGCGTGAATCACAACATATAGTACTGATTTTGTATCCGTGCACAGCATCTGGGTCAAGGAAATCTTCAGAATTCTTCATGCTTCGCCGTCTTGCAAAGCCGGAAGCCGTCTGATAGTATAGAGTCAGAAAAAAGGAGGGCCTGCCTATGCGTCGGGGAACGAAAAAGTGCATCCTGCTGCTGCTTGCGATCCTGCTGCTCTGTCTTCTCGCCTGGCGGCTGACGCCGCACACGTTCGAGGAGATGACGGCTTCTGACCGGGATGAGATCACCAGCCTCGCCGGAGTCGTGTCGCTCAGCGGAGTTCGGGACGGCAGGGCGTACACGGAAAGCTATGCGCTGCAAAACGTGACGCCGGAGGACACGGCGTTTGAAGGTGTTCTTATGCTTCTGAACTCGACCCGCTACCGGGAGGATTTCCGCAATCTCCTGCCGTGGCCTATCGAGTCGGTCAGCGCGGGCAGAGCCTACGACGGCCGGGGCGTTTCGCTCATGCTGGTCTGGGGGCCATCCGAAGACGAGTGCTGCAGCCTCAGCCTTTCCGGCAGGCAGATCGCCGTCAGCCGGCCGCATCACGACGGCTTCCTGATCTACCATCCGGAGGATCCCAAGCTTCTGAATTGGCTTGCCATCTATCTGGCAAACAACGGCGAAAAGGGCTGAACGTACATCCGGAGGCTCCCCTTGTCAGGACATGACAGGGGGAGCCTTTTCGAGGGTGCTATCGGAAAAACACGCGCACGCTCAATGCGGCCATGCAGAAGCCGGTCAGGTCGGCGATCAGGGCTGCCGGGAGCGCATAGCGCGTTTTTTTGACGCCTGCCGCGCCAAAATAGACGCTGATGGTGTAGAACGTCGTTTCGGTCGAACCGAGCATGACCGCTGCCGTCCGGCCGATCTGGGAATCGACCCCGTATTCCCGCATCAGATCTGTCCCGACGGCCAGCGCCGCGCTGCCGCTGAGAGGCCGGATAAGTACCAGCGGCGCGACCTCCGGCGGGATGCCAAGCAGGCGGAAGACCGGCGCGAAAACGGGCGTGAGCAGCGCAAAAAAGCCGCTCTCCCGCAGCATCGTCACCGCCGTCAGCATCAGCACCAGCGTGGGGGTCAGCGAGAGCATCAGCCGCAGCCCGTCCTGTGCACCGGTCAGCATTCCGCCGTAAACATCCTGCTTTTTTGCGATCCCTGCCGCACCCGCCAGCAGCAAAAGCGCAGGCAGCAGCAGCTCCGTCAGGTTCTCCAGCATCGCTTCAGGCCCTTCGCCGCCAGAATCCCAGCTCCGACCGAGCAGGCCGACGCTAGCCACACG
>OGFN01001222.1_pt1 | contig 10272 bp, 10 predicted proteins | sample 1570921 | NCBI WGS metagenome assembly OGFN01 (sample SAMEA2581940, study PRJEB24529) | metagenome | biome: Human gut stool | place: China | collected 2011
TCCTGTTTACCTCTTTCTCAGGAAGTTTAGTCTCCAGGATTCCCGGGGCGGTTCATATGATTTTTACCTGTCAGAACATTATCAGATGGAACGTACAGGATGGATCAGGAAATGACGTTTTCACTCAGCTATGAACAACTGACCCGGTTTGCGGAAAAACGCATCCGGGAATGCAATCTGGACAGCCACGGCGTAACTTATCTCTGCGAGTCAGCCAAAGCCGGAGCCGTGCTGATCTTCTGGCATGAACTGGCCATAAATGGCTATACCTCAATGAATGCCATAAAGAGACAGGAGATCATTGACGCCGACCATCAGCGCCTCAGAAAGCTCATCTGGCCGGAGGATGACTGGAAATGACTCAGAGCCGCCGACCGTCGCCACTGCAGCGGAGAGTGCTGATTGTGCTGGCTGCCCTTGATGAAAAACGGCCAGGACCCGTGCTGACGCGGGACATAGAACGGGTGCTGGAGCAAAGCGGGGAAGCCCCGGTCTACGGGCCAAACCTGCGCGCCTCCTGCCGTCGTCTGGAGGATGCCGGCTGGCTGCGTACCCTGCGCGCTCCGAACCTGCAGCTGGCAGTGGAGCTGAACGGCATAACGTATCAGGCCTGCCGTGGGGATTTTGTGGTGCGTCTCGACGGCAGCACCTGTCTGCAGTTATGGAATAAAGAAGGCAGGGTGGTACGCCGGGAGGGCGATCCGCTGGAAGTGGCGCAGTGGCTGCAGGCCTGTCACGATGCAGGAATGGAGGTTCGCGTACAGATAAATGAAAGTGCCGCTCCGTAAGAACACGCCTGTGCACGGTTTACACATCATCCCATGGTGGCAGCCGGTTAACTTTCCTGCGCCACCAGTGGAAAGAGGCCATGAGCAGTCCGGACAAAAACCCCCCCGTGATACTTATAATAATGGCCTCACCTGCCACCATTCCTGACGGCCCCCAGTAGATAAACCACATTGCACATCCCCAGGAAATGCCCCATAAGCCCCCCGTCAGCACCGTGACCTGCCAGAACGGCATAAAGGGTAATGGCGGAAGCCGGATACCCAGCCGCCAGAGAATACGCAGAAGAGGAGGGGCATAATTGCTCCGCCACATCTTTTTGCTGTCCATCAGGGCAATGGCCCGGGCTTTTTTCTGCTCAAAAGTCACAGGAGCACCTCCGTTCCATGATGTAAACGTGACACAGCTTATTGTTATTGATTATTATTATCATGCTGTGGTTATGTTGTCATGCATCAGTACACTGACAAAAGTGCAAAAGAAAGGAAAACTGGCAGATGAACAGAAAATATTATTTTAATAATATGTGGTGGGGATGGGTGACGGGGGGATATATGCTGTATATGTCATGGGATTATGATTTTAAATACAGATTACTGTTCTGGTGTATTTCTCTCTGCGGAATGGTTTTGTATCCGGTTGCAAAATGGTATATTGAAGATACAGCTCTGAAATTTACCCGGCCTGATTTCTGGAACAGCGGTTTTTTTACTGATACACCTGGAAAAATGGGATTGCTTGCTGTTTATACGGGTACTGTTTTCATATTATCTCTTCCGTTAAGTATGATATATATTCTTTCTGTTATTATAAAAAGGCTGTCTGTAAGATAGACAGCCTGTCTTATATTTTATTTAAATACCCCAGAACTTATGCCACAAGAATTATCTAAAAGTTGCCGTTCTACTCCGTTAGTTTGTAGTTCTATCATAGTCTTATTAACTCGATCACGAGGTCTGTATGACGGGGAAGCTTGCGCTGTAAGATTATATGATAATGCACATATTGTAATGATAGTTGTTTTTATCTTTGTGTTTAATGTGAAAATTTTATAAAGCATATAATGTTCCCTATTTTTATTTTGTTTATAATTTATTGGTTGTATGTTAAATCTATCATAAGTCTAATGATTAAAATGGTTAGTGGTGTCAGGATTAGTGAAAATAAAGGATGTAATATGCTATTCTTTCTCTGTAAGCACTTGAGAATACTAAACCATAGTACAAGAATGATTATGTACATGTAGTGAGAATTGGAAAACATAGTTTCTTCCCGTGTTAATGAGAGTATGTGTTTTTATGTGGGGATATGTACACCCCATATAGATGTATTATGTTATATTTATAATATACCTCGGCAAAATAAAAGGATTGTTATAGAAATAGGGAAGGCTATAAAAAAGCTTATATTAAGGTCTGTTTTCTTCTTAGAAAAATAATTCTTTGTTCTAATTATTATAGATGTAATCCCCCAAACAATAAAAAGAATGGAGTTGCTTGTAATTATTTGATATATCAAAATTGTTTCCTCTATTTTTGTGTAGATAGATGTTAATGGCACTGGGTGCATTTATTCGTAATTTCTTTTTCCATGCTGGGCCAGCAGGAGCATTTGAACAGAAACTTGATTAATCATGAAAACACATCACTTATCGAAGAAAAAATATAAACTAACAGAATAACTATAGATGCAGGGAAAGCTAAGAATAAGCTTATAGCTGGGGCTGTTTTTTTGTTGAATTTCCAGTTTGTGACTCTGATTATTACAGCTATAGTCATCCAGACTATAATTAAAATAGAACTGCCATTGATAAAATCATATTTCAAAATAAATTCTCCTGTATTTGTCACTCAATCGGTGGTTTATGTGACTATATTCGCAAAAACTGGTCGCAGAAAAGTCCTGTTTTCAGCTTGGAAACCCGGTAATCAGAATAATGGATAGGGGAACAAAAATCTCTGTATAGAACGCTCCATTGAGGGAGAGAAAACGTGTCATTTTGACCCGTTCGGTATTCAGAACACACAAAACCGATCGCGGGTCGCTTTCGTGCATAGTTATGCAGCCATCTAAAAACGATTCTGGCGCGTTTTTCTGGTTTAGCCTGGTGTTTTCTTGTCTTTTTGCGTTTTTTGCGCCAGAAAGCGATTGAGGGCGTTTTACAGGGTACGTACAACGGGAGTTATGGTAAATGGATCGGGTTTTCGGGAAGGTTCGACAGGATTTGCCGTTGGGTGTAGTGTAAGCGACTGAAAAACAAACGCCCCTGAAATCATGTCCAGATCCGGCAGAACCAGCCTCATGCGCAGTTCTGGCTGGTTTTTGACGTTGATCGCGAGGGGGCAGCGATTGACTGGAGCGACCGGAACGCTCCCGCGCCGAACATCACCGTAAAAAATCCTGTGAACGGTCATGCTCACCTGCTCTACGCGCTCAATATCGCCGTGAGAACCGCGCCGGACAGCTCGGTTAAGGCGCTGAAATACGCCGCTGCGATTGAACGTTCGCTGTGTGAGAAACTTTGTGCTGATGTGAACTACAGCGGACTGATTTGTAAAAATCCGTTCCACCTGGAATGGCAGGTGATGGAGTGGCGAGAGGAAGCCTATACCCTCGATGAACTGGCTGATTATCTCGATTTGAGCGCCTCAGCGCGCCGTAGCATCGATAAACATTACGGGATGGGGCGAAACTGCCACCTGTTCGAAATGACGCGCAAATGGGCTTACAGGGCGATTCGTCAGGGCTGGCCCGAATTCTCACAGTGGCTTGATGCCGTGATTCAGCGTGTCGAAATGTACAACGCATCGCTTCCCGTTCCGCTTTCACCGCCTGAATGTCGGGCTATTGGCAAGAGCATTGCGAAATACACGCACAGGAACTTCACGCCGGAAACTTTCGCACAGTATGTGGCTGATACGCACACATTAACGTACGTTTTCGTTCCATTGGCCCTCACCCCCCGATAACGACCCAGGTAGCGCGCCGTATTCCCCCCGCCGGCCGTTTTCTTCGACATGTACATCAGGCGCGGAACTCATCGGGGCGCGGGAATGAAATCCCATTCAGACTCCGGATAGATTCAAGCAAGCCCACTTATCGTCAAAATCGGTGTTGCAAAAACGGGAGTGACCATAGATCCGTTTTCCAAGCGGACCCATAATATCGGCTGGTAAACATCACTCGCTAGTGCATTCTTTTTGTTGGTAATGATAATCATTTACATTCATTCTTTGATGTTTTATCATAATTAATGTTTTGTCAATAAATATATGGAAACATATTGTTTCAGATGGGAATATGAGAAAGTTCATCCTTATTTCTATGATAACGTTAGCTAGTGTTAGTCTGGGAGCCTGCAGACAGAATGTCACCATAAAGCAGGATGCGCCAGGGCAGAAAGCTTTCCTGACTGACGGGCAGATTTACGATTTGCACAGTGGCAAAATTATTTCTAGCAGCGAGCTTTTGGCGGATCTTGCTACCGCTCAACATCTTATTATTGGTGAAAAACACGATAATGCCGAGCATCATCAGATTGAGCTTTGGCTTATTCAAAATTTGCTCATCCAGCGACCACAGGGGAGTGTGTTGCTTGAGATGTTGACGTCAGAGCAACAGCCCCGAGTTAACCAAGTTAAATGTTGGCTGAAAGATAATCCTGTGGTTCGAGATAGCCGTGTTCAGGAACTACTTAACTGGCAAAAAGGGTGGTCCTGGGAGATGTATGGCGACATCGTCATGCAGCTATTACGTGGGCCTTACCCGCTGCTCAATGCCAACATTGGCCGGGAGCAGATATTGGCACTGTACAAAAAAAACGAATTTCCTAAAGGAAAAAAATCCACTGCACCTGTGGTACAAGAAGCTCTGCGTGAAACCATCATATCTATGCATGAAGGCAACCTTGAAAGCCAGCAACTGACGTCAATGCTCTCTATTCAGCAGCAGCGGGATCGCTACATGGCCCGCCAGCTTCTGAGTGCCCCGGTACCGTCGTTGTTGATTGCAGGTGGTTATCACGCGTCAAAAAGCATGGGCGTACCGTTACACATGGAAGATCTTGCCACCGGCACCCATCCAGTGGTGTTGATGCTTGCAGAAAAAGGAATGAACATCACAGTAGATCATGCTGACTACGTGTGGTTTGTAGCGCCAGATACAACAAAAAGGTAAACCATGGATGATGAATATTCTCCACTTCTCACAGTCGGTAAAATGGAGCAGCTGGTTTATCTGTTCTCTACTGCTTCATGGACTGATTTTCCTTGCGTTTATCTGGCGTTTTTCCGAAGTTCAGCCCGCTATGTCTCCTGCACCGGCGATCATGCTGCAATGGGCAGAAATTATAGAGGCTCCTTCTTCTCCACTTTCGCTTCCGGTGGGAATCGCTCAACAGGAGTCCGCAGTGACAGAAGAAAAGCAACAAACTGAGGACAGACAACAACGTCCTGTCACTGAAGACAGTGATGCAACCATTGAAATAACTAGGAAGAAAAAGTCATCCGATGGAGAAAAGAAAAAGACACGTCCACCTCGTAAGATAAAGGCTCAAACCAGCGACAGCAACCCCACAGCCGTTTCCAGTAATGCTGCACCTCAGGCTCTGGTCGAATCGTCCCGTATTGCTGCGCCTTTTAACAGTGACTCAACAAAGCGAGATAATTCTGAGGCATCTTGGGAAAGCAGAGTAAAAGGCCACCTAAACCGTTATAAACGTTACCCTGGCGATGCCAGAAAACGTGCACGAACCGGCACAGCCGTCGTGACTTTTACCGTAAACACGGAAGGCACTATTGTCAGTAGTTTCTTGGAAATCTCTTCAGGAACCTTTTCTCTTGACCGCGAAGCTATTGCTGTTTTAGAACGCGCTCAACCACTTCCCAAACCACCGCCTGAAATATTGGAGGGAGGATTATTTAAAGTAAAAATGCCGATTACCTTTAAGTTGAAGGAGTAAAGGGATAATTGGCCGTTCAAGTTCATTTAACTGAAATTTAATTTTCATTTTTATGCTGAACATTTTATCAAACTTTTCCACTGTCAAAAAAATCAAAAAGACAGTAGAACATAATTAATAAATAAATAGTTATACTTATCTTTATTAATATTATACCTAAGGAAATTTATGAACGTTATAAAACTGGCTATCGGCTCAGGCATATTATTGCTCAGCTGCGGTGCTTACTCACAATCCATCAGTGAAAAAACTAATTCCGACAAAAAAGGAGCGGCAGAATTCAGTCCGCTCAGCGTTTCTGTCGGGAAGACGACCAGTGAGCAGGAAGCTCTCGAGAAAACAGGCGCGACCAGTTCCCGGACAACGGACAAAAACCTGCAATCACTTGACGCAACAGTGCGTAGTATGCCTGGTACTTATACTCAAATAGATCCTGGTCAGGGAGCAATCAGTGTGAATATTCGAGGCATGAGCGGATTTGGTCGTGTAAACACTATGGTCGATGGTATTACCCAGAGTTTTTACGGAACCTCTACCTCCGGAACAACGACGCATGGTTCAACTAACAATATGGCTGGCGTACTTATAGACCCTAACTTACTGGTAGCAGTTGATGTTACACGCGGTGACAGCAGTGGCTCTGAAGGGATCAACGCCCTTGCCGGTAGTGCAAATATGCGTACTATTGGCGTTGACGATGTAATATTTAACGGTAATACATATGGCCTTCGTTCACGTTTCTCTGTCGGTAGTAATGGGCTGGGACGCAGCGGAATGATCGCCCTTGGTGGAAAAAGCGACGCTTTTACGGATACGGGAAGCATTGGCGTTATGGCTGCTGTGAGCGGCAGTTCTGTGTACTCTAATTTCTCAAATGGTTCTGGAATTAACAGCAAAGAGTTTGGTTATGATAAATATATGAAGCAGAACCCCAAATCCCAACTGTATAAAATGGATATCAGACCAGACGAATTTAACAGCTTCGAACTTTCCGCTCGAACCTATGAAAATAAATTTACACGTCGTGATATAACCAGTGACGACTATTACATTAAATATCATTACACCCCTTTTTCTGAATTAATTGACTTTAACGTAACGGCCAGTACCAGTCGCGGTAATCAAAAGTATCGTGATGGCTCGCTGTATACTTTCTACAAAACCTCAGCGCAAAATCGTTCTGACGCGCTGGATATCAACAATACCAGCCGGTTCACTGTCGCGGACAATGACCTGGAGTTTATGCTGGGCAGCAAACTGATGCGTACCCGCTATGACCGGACCATTCACTCAGCGGCGGGCGACCCGAAAGCGAATCAGGAATCGATCGAGAACAATCCGTTCGCACCCTCCGGCCAGCAGGATATTTCAGCGCTGTATACCGGGCTGAAGGTTACGCGCGGCATCTGGGAGGCAGATTTCAATCTCAACTACACACGTAACAGGATCACAGGGTACAAGCCCGCCTGCGATTCACGCGTTATCTGCGTGCCACAGGGTAGCTACGATATTGACGATAAAGAGGGTGGCTTCAACCCTTCAGTTCAGCTTTCTGCTCAGGTAACACCATGGCTTCAGCCGTTCATTGGCTACAGCAAATCCATGCGCGCCCCGAACATCCAGGAGATGTTCTTCTCTAATTCAGGAGGCGCATCCATGAACCCATTCCTGAAGCCTGAACGTGCAGAAACCTGGCAGGCGGGTTTTAACATTGATACCAGAGATTTACTGGTCGAACAGGATGCCCTGCGCTTTAAGGCTCTGGCGTACCGCAGCAGGATCCAGAACTACATCTACAGCGAGTCTTATCTGGTTTGTTCTGGAGGTCGTAAATGCAGTCTGCCTGAGGTGATTGGCAATGGCTGGGAGGGCATTAGCGATGAATACAGCGACAATATGTACATCTACGTTAACTCGGCAAGCGACGTTATCGCAAAGGGCTTCGAACTGGAGATGGATTATGATGCAGGTTTTGCTTTTGGCCGACTCTCTTTCAGCCAGCAGCAAACAGACCAGCCAACCTCCATCGCCAGCACCCACTTTGGCGCAGGGGATATAACCGAACTGCCCAGAAAATACATGACGCTGGATACTGGTGTTCGCTTCTTCGATAACGCGTTGACCCTGGGCACTATCATAAAATACACAGGCAAGGCTCGTCGCCTGTCGCCTGATTTTGAGCAGGACGAACATACCGGCGCAATAATCAAACAGGATTTGCCGCAGATCCCAACGATTATCGATCTCTATGGTACTTACGAGTACAACCGCAACCTGACACTGAAACTTTCGGTACAAAACCTGATGAACAGAGATTATTCGGAGGCGCTGAATAAGCTCAACATGATGCCAGGTCTTGGTGACGAGACCCACCCAGCCAATTCCGCGCGTGGCAGAACATGGATATTTGGCGGGGACATTCGTTTCTGATGACAATTTCCGCTAGGTTCAGACAATACGTTTTCTCTCTTATGTCAATTTTATTGCAGGAACGAAAAATGAATATTTTCACTTTATCCAAAGCACCGCTATACCTGTTAATTTCACTATTTTTACCCACGATGGCCATGGCTATCGATCCACCTGAACGCGAACTTTCGCGATTTGCCCTGAAAACGAATTACCTTCAGTCCCCTGATGAAGGCGTCTATGAACTGGCGTTTGATAATGCCAGTAAAAAGGTGTTTGCAGCAGTCACTGATCGTGTAAATCGTGAAGCCAATAAAGGCTATCTGTATTCGTTTAATTCAGATTCGCTGAAAGTCGAAAATAAATACACGATGCCATACCGGGCATTTTCGCTGGCGATAAATCAGGATAAACATCAGCTCTATATCGGACACACCCAGTCAGCGTCCCTGCGTATCAGTATGTTTGACACCCCAACCGGCAAACTGGTAAGAACCAGCGACAGGTTAAGTTTTAAAGCGGCAAACGCTGCAGATTCGCGTTTTGAGCATTTTCGCCATATGGTTTACAGCCAGGATTCCGATACCCTGTTTGTGAGTTATAGCAATATGCTGAAAACGGCCGAGGGCATGAAGCCTCTGCATAAGCTGTTAATGCTCGACGGGACGACGCTTGCCTTAAAAGGCGAGGTTAAGGATGCTTACAAAGGTACAGCGTATGGTCTGACGATGGATGAAAAAACACAGAAAATCTACGTTGGCGGAAGAGATTACATCAACGAAATTGATGCGAAAAATCAGACGCTGCTGCGTACCATCCCGTTGAAAGATCCGAGACCACAAATCACAAGTGTGCAGAATCTGGCGGTGGACTCCGCTTCTGACCGTGCCTTTGTGGTGGTATTCGACCATGACGATCGTTCCGGTACAAAAGATGGACTCTATATTTTTGACTTACGCGACGGTAAACAGCTTGGCTATGTGCACACAGGAGCCGGAGCTAACGCGGTGAAATACAATCCGAAATATAACGAACTGTATGTCACCAACTTCACTAGCGGCACCATCAGCGTAGTGGATGCCACCAAATACAGCATCACCCGTGAATTTAACATGCCGGTCTACCCAAACCAGATGGTGTTGTCGGACGATATGGATACCCTTTACATTGGCATCAAAGAAGGCTTTAACCGCGATTGGGATCCTGATGTGTTTGTGGAAGGAGCTAAAGAACGTATTCTGAGCATTGATTTGAAAAAGTCGTGATCGGGGGAAAAAACATGGGATAAAAACTCCGTTATTCCACTAAACTGGCCGGACTAGGAAAAGCAAACATCTCTGTCCTGCCGGTACGCCTGTTACGCCGCTCCATGAGGCTGAGGAATCTCCAGAAAACGAGACAGGCACAGCATTGTACGATCAACTGATTTGTGCCAATAATTAAATGAAATCACAGCTATGCCTGTTCATGGGGTTCTAGGCCGGAACCCCAGATTTTTCCGATTGTTTGTTTTCTAACTGATTATTCAGTAGTTTTAGAGGGCTGACGCTCAGTGGAACGAAAACTCACGTTAAGAGGTTTTGACTATGATAAAAGTCAAAGTAGGGGTGAGTTTGGATATGGAAATTATTGTACTATAAGGAGAGCATGAAAAACCCTGGGGCAGTCACTGAATGAGGGACCAGCAGCGGTAAAATAACCAGCATAATTTCTGCATGGTCGATTTTTATACCGTGACAGGCTGTTTTTTATACTTGCACCGATTCCCGGGCACACTTAGCCTGTGTCAGGCCGGCATATACCTCAGCAGACTGATATCCCGCGCGTTTTTCTTCAGCCCTGATACATTCAGCCCCGCAATGGCCCGGCGGTATACCATCCGGCCGCCGCACAGCACGCATTCGAACGGGTCACGACTCAGGAACTGTTTCACCATTTGTGCATAGCACACTTTCGCCACTGCTTCCGGTTTATCCATCCCCAGAGCACGGTACACCTGCGGCAGCTTCTCTCCACACACCCGGTTGGCAAGGAACCCGAAGTACCTCACCATCTTAAAAAACTGAACCGCCCCGGGAATCCTGGAGACTAAACTTCCTGAGAAAGAGGTAAACAGG
>OGFN01001239.1_pt1 | contig 10104 bp, 5 predicted proteins | sample 1570921 | NCBI WGS metagenome assembly OGFN01 (sample SAMEA2581940, study PRJEB24529) | metagenome | biome: Human gut stool | place: China | collected 2011
GGTATAGAAGCTGTTGCCGCTGAAGAAGTCCCGGGGCGCCGCCTCCGTCACCACGCCGCCGTCGAAAAACAGGGCGCAGCGGTGGGCGTACCGAGCGCAGAACTCCACATCGTGGCTGACCATCAGCAGGGACACCCCCTGCCGCAGCAGAGTCCGCAGGATCAGGGCGAAGGTCTGCTTGAACTCCGCGTCCAGGCCCTTGGTGGGCTCGTCCAGCAGCAGGATCTCCGGCTCCAGCAGCAGCACCTTGGCCAGGGCCGCCCGCTGCTGCTCGCCGCCGGACAGGTCGTAGGGGTGCCGGTCCAGCAGGTCCTCCAGGCGGCACAGAGCCGTCATCCGGGCCACCCGCTCCTCCTGCCGGGGGCGGGGCATTTTCGTGCCGGAGAATATCTCGAACAGGTCCTCCCGGACCGTTTTCTTCACAAACAGGGTCTGGGGATTCTGGGGCAGCATCCCCATGCGTCCCCGAAGGGAAATTTCGCCCCGCTGGGGCTTTTTCATGCCGGACAGCAGCCGCAGGGTGGTGCTTTTTCCCGCGCCGTTGCCGCCCAGCAGGGCCAGGAACTCCCCCCGGCCCAGGGTCAGGTCCAGCCCCTTTACAACGTCCGGGCTGTCCGGCTCATACCGGAACCACACCCCCCTGGCCGTTATCACCGGCTCCCGCCGGGGGTGCGCCTCCTCCCGGGGCAGGGGGCCCAGCGGACGCTCCGCGGCATATCGGCGCAGAAAGTCCCGCCCCTCCCGGACGGTGACGGGGCAGGGGGCCTCCGTGTCCACCGAGGCCCAGATGCGCATGGCGGCGGGCATGGCCAGGAACATCCCGTGACCCAGGGTTTTCAGCTGACGGCCCACCTGCTGGGGGGTGCCGGTGCACAGGAGCCTGCCCCGGTCCATCACCGCCACGGCGGTGGCCAGGGGAAAGGCTTCTTCCAGCCGGTGCTCCGTCAGCACCACGGCGGTGCCCAGCTCCCGGTTGATCTTTCCCAGCACCGCCAGGAAGTCCGAGGCGGCGATGGGGTCCAGCTGGCTGGTGGGCTCGTCCAGGATCAGCACGTCCGGCTGCATGGCCATGACAGAGGCCAGGTTCAGCAGCTGCTTCTGGCCTCCGGACAGCTCCGCCACGTCCCGGTAAAACCAGTCCTCGATGCCGAAGAAGGCCGCCATCTCCGCCACCCGGCGGCGGATGGTGGGGGTGTCCGTCCCCAGGCTCTCCAGCCCGAAGGCCAGCTCGTGCCACACCTTGTCGGTGACGATCTGGTTTTCCGGCAACTGCTGGACAAAGCCGATGCGGGCCGCCTGGGTCCGCTGGTCCACCTGCTCCAGGGGGGCGTCCCGGAACAGGATGCGCCCCTGCCGGACCCCGTGGGGGGCCAGGGCGGGCTTCAGCTGCCGCAGCAGGGTGGACTTGCCGCAGCCCGACGGGCCGCACAGCACCAGAAAGGCCCCCTCCGGCACCGTCAGGGTCAGGCGGTCAATGGCCGGGGCGGTCTGCCCCGGATAGGTAAAGCTCAGGTTTTCGACGGTGAACAGCGCCATGCGCGGGCCTCCCTTCGGTCCAGGATCACCGGCGTCAGGCACAGGGCCAGATACGCCAGATAAAAGCTGATGGAAAACGGCTGGGTCATGACCCCCTGCAGCAAGGGGAAGTACCACCACTTCAGTCCCCCGGCCAGGCATCCGCACAGCAGATACAGCCCGCAGAAGCCCAGCCACGCCAGGGCGTACCGGTCCCGGGCCTCCATGCGGTAGATGGAAAAGGCCGTCCGGCCCCGCAGGCCGTAGCCCCGGCTTTTCATGCTGTCGGCGGTTTCGATGGCGTTTTCCAGGGCCCAGGTGACCATGATGGAAAAGATGGTCACGGCCCTTCTGACCCGTTGCCACACGCTGCCGCAGGAGGCGTCCCGGCCGATGCAGAACTGGGCCTGGCGCACCACCTCCAGCTGCCGCCGGAACAGGGGCACGAACCGCAATGTCATGCTCAGCACCAGGGACAGGGCCGGGATGACCCGGCCGAACAGATACACGAACTTGTCTGACGTGATCACGGCGTTGAAGCACACGAACCACAGCACCACGGCGCACAGCATGGCCCCCGCCGCCAGGCCGTAGAGAATGCTCTCCAGGGTCAGGGGATTGCCGGAGGGCAGATACGTCAGGATGGTGACTCCGGCGTGGTTGAAGGCCGGGTTCACGATGGCCGCCAGCAGAAGCACCGGCAGGGCGAATTTCAGGTGCCCCGCCAGGGCCCGGCGGCCTCCCAGCTCACCGGCGTACACCAGCGCCCCCGTCAGGGACACCGCCAGGCACACCGGGTGCATCAGCACCATGGAATAGGCCAGCACCAGGGCGAAAAACAGGAAATTCACCAGGGGATGATAGCGGGAAAAGGCGTCGCCCACGGCTCCGGCCTCCTTTCGTCATACGGTTCTGCGCAGGGCGGGGCGCACAGGCCCCGCCCTGCGGGATTTTTGCGGTTTTCAGGGCCTTACCCGGCGGCGTAGCCGCCGCCTACGTCATAGCCCAGGTCGCAGGTATAGACCCAGCAGATCACGTCCCCCTGCTGCACCTGATACCGGGAGCAGCCATAGTTGGGGAACCAGTCATTGACCTTGTACATCCAGCCGGAGCCGTCGCCTACGTCGAACTCATACAGGTTATAGATCCCCTCGATATAGGCGGAGTTATAGATGGGCGTGAAGCTGAACTCCATGGGGATCTTCCGCTCCCGGCACACCCGCTGCAGCACGTCGAACACGCTCTCCCCCGGGGAGAACGTCACCGTGGAAGCCGCCAGAATGGTGCCGTCGGCGGGGATCAGCGCCCGCTTGGCCTCATCGCATTTGTCCATATTGTCCAGGATGGTGGCGCAGGAGATAGAGATGGTGCAGGTGGCTTGCCGGGAGGTGTCTGGCTTGGTCTCCTCCGGCTCCACCGGCTGGGGCTTCCCCTGGGGCACCGGGTCCGTGTGATACTGGTCCTGGCCGGACGGCTCGGACGTGTCCGGGGTGTCCGGCTCGTCGGGGGTATCCGGGGGATCCGGGGTATCCGGCGTCTCGGGCTTGTCCTGGGGATCCGTCTGCTCCGTGCCGGGGTTCACCGGCGCGGTGGGGGTGGATGGGACCTGGATGTCGCACCCCGCTGCCGTCAGCAGCGTTAGGGCCAGCACCAGGGCCAGCAGGAATTTTCCGTATCTTTTCCGCATAGGGGAACACCTCCATTTATAGCACCGAAGCTGCGTCAGGTTTTGTATAAGACGTCACAGCGTGTTTTCACACGCTCAGCTTGTCAAAAAAGCCTCGCAGAGTTTGCCGCCCGCAGGCGGCAAAGCAAGTTTAATCCGTTTTTTGCGGCGGCGTGTACGTCGCAAAAAACACTTCTCAGTCTGCAAGTGTGGAATTTGTTCGCTTTCAGCGAACAAATTATGCGCGCGGCAGACTGCAAGCCTTTTGTCAAAAAAGGGCTTCGCCCTTTTTTGACACGCACAGGATTCCTGATTGAATTGATCAATCAGGAATCAGCATTATAGCACCATGCGCAGGGACGTCCGAGGACGCCCCTGCGCGGGTGTATTTGCGGCGGTTTACGCGCGCTTTTTCTTGTTCTGCATCAGCAGCACGGCCGCACCGGCCAGAGCCGCCATGCCCATCCACACCAGCACCGGGCTTTCATCGCCGGTACGGGGAACATCGGGCTTTGCGGGCTGATCGGGCGTCACGGTGATGGTGACGTCGCTCATGTCATACAGGCTGGTCTTGCCGGCAGTCAGGCGATAGTAGGCCGCCAGGGCGTAGTAGCCCTGCTCGGTGGCCATGCCGTCCACGTCGGCGTCGTCCATCAGGTGGCGGAAGCCGCCGCCGGTGACATAGAAGCCGCACAGCGCGTCCACGACGCTGACGCCGCTCTTTACGAACCGGCTGTCGGCGGTGGGATCAATGCCCAGGGCCGTCAGGGCCACGATGACCTGGGCAGTGGACTCGGCGGAGGCATCGGTGCCGGGGATCTCGCTGAAGGTGCCGTCGGCATTCTGCACACCGGCCAGGAAGGTCAGGGCCGCATCCACAGCCGCCTTCACCTGGGCGTTTTCATAGTAGGGGGCCAGGGCCTGGATGGCCATGGCGGTCATGTCCACATCGGGGACCTGGGAGGAGGCGATGACAGGCCAGCTGCCGTCCTCCCGCTGGGTATCCAGGATGGCCCGGACCAGCTTCTCCCGGGTCACGTCGCCGGAGACGGGATAGTTATGGCTGTCCAGAGCCAGCAGTGCCCACACGGGACCGTTGACGCTCTGCTTGGTGATGAAGCTCATGGAATCCAGGCCGTCCAGCAGGTTCCGCCCGGCCACATGGGTCACGTCCTTACCCATAGCCGTCAGGGCCAGGATCAGGCGAGAGTTCTCGGTGGAGCGGGAGCGGTTCAGGCGGCCGTCCTCGTCCATGGCCTTGCGCACATACCCCACCACGGAGGCGTAGTAGTCGTCAGCGCCGGGGATGTCCCGACCGGAACGGGCCAGGCCCAGCACCGCCCACTCGCCGCCGATGGAGCCGGTGACGGGGGTACCCTTAGCGGCGATATAGTCGCCGGTGGTCTTATAGATGTTCTCGGCGTTCAGCTCCGCCAGCCGGGCCTCGGCGGCCAGGAGCACGTCATAGTTGCCCACCCGGGCCTGGAGCTTCTGGGTCAGGGCGTCGTAAGCGGCCCGGGCGGCCTCCACGGCGGCGCGGGAGGCGGGGGTCACAGGCTGGCCGATGGCGTTGATGAGGGTCTCCACGTTGGCCACGGCCTCGTCCTGAAGCTCCGCCAGCCGGGCCTCGGCGGCCACCAGCACATCATAATTGCTGACCTGCTCCTTGCGCTCCTGGCGCAGGGCGTCATAGGCGGTCCGGGCGGTCTGGATGGCCTCCTCGGAGTCCAGGGTCACTTCGCCGATGGCGGCGATCTTCTGCTCCACGTCGTGGACGTACCAGCCGGTCAGAGGCAGCACCAGCTCAGGCAGACGGGTCAGGACTGCGGCGGTGGTGGTGCCGTACTGGCGGTCCATGCCGGAGCGGTAGGACACGCCGCGGTGGGTGGGAATGCCGCCGAAGCCGCCCACCCGGATGGTACCGGTCAGGTCATAGCTGTAGCCTTCGGCGGTCTCGGGGATGGTGACGCTCAGCAGCTGACGGGCCGGATTGCTGCTGAAGTCATACTGGCCGAAGGGGGTGCCGGGGTTGGTCTGATACTTGCTGCCCTGGGCATCCAGGTACACCAGGGAGAAATTGAAGTTGTAAACGCCGGAGATCTTCTCCTTGGGGCTTACCAGGTCGTGGAACTGGACCTTTACGGCCTGGCCGGGGACCAGCTCCGCATCCTGGGGCAGGACATTGCCGTCGGCGTCGATGAGGTCATAGCTGACGCCCCGGGCGGTGATGACCTGGTAGGCGGCCATGCCGTCCTTCTCGATGCGGAGAATGTGGCGGCCGGTGGTCAGGCCCGTAACGGTGACCTGGCCGTTTTTATCCACGGAAACGCCCTGGCTGGTGAAGCCGTTGAAGGTCATCTTATCGGTGACGGTGGAGCGGGCCACGGTAACGGTGCAGCCCTCCTGGGGAGTGAAGCTGTAGCTGGCGCCCTGGGTACCCACATAGAACAGGATGTCGTGCTCGGCGTCCAGATACTTCTGCTCGTCCTTGGTGATGTTCACGGTAGGACGGTCGATGAAGGTGTTGGTCTGGATAGAGGAGCCATCAGCGCCCACGGACACCACGAACACGCCGGTGAACTCCGGCCAGATGGCGCTGAAGTCCTTGCCGCCCATACCCTGAACGAAGGTCATGGCGTCATAGGTCACCTGGACGATGGCGGTGCCCGGGTGGTTGGCGGTCATGGTGGCCAGGCAGGAATTGTTGGCGTCGGGGGTGATGGTCACCACGTCGCTGTCGCCGCCGTCCAGGCTCAGCACCCGATAGTGCGCGTCGGGCAGCGCGATCTGGCTGTTCATGAAGCTCTCGATGGCCTGCCAGTTACGCAGCACGTTCAGCTCGTAGGTCTGGCCGGCATCCATGTTCAGGTAGCCCTGGCGGTTGATGTTCAGGTAGATGTTGCCCAGGTCATACACGTTCTTGTCGAAGCGGTTGACGGAGGCGGCGGTGACATCGTCATCCAGGTGCAGGTCGTCCCGGGTCACTGCCAGCTCCTGGCCGCCGGTGAATTTGCCGAAGGTCCAGTAGGTGACGCCGTCGGGATTCTGGGCCCGCAGGAACTGCTGACTGCCGGTCTCCGGCAGGCGGAAGGAGGCGGTCATGGTGTCGCCCTTGGTCTCCTGGGAAACGGGCTCCAGGAAGGTATAGCTATAGTAGCTGCCGAAGGTGCCCATCCGCAGGGTAGAGCCGGCGGGGGCGGTGACGGTGATGTCCAGGGCCTTGGGAATGGTCAGAGAGAAGCTCTTGGCGCCGCAGCCCACGGTCTGCTTGTTGGTCATGGTGGTGGTGACAGGCAGATAGCCCGCCGCCTTGTCGCCGATGGGGGTCAGGGTGATCTTCAGGCTGCCGCCCTCCACAAACAGGCAGGCGGTGTGGGTATTGCCATAGGTGGTGGAGACGCCGGTCTTGGCCTGCAGGTCCGTGCCGTCGGGGCCGGTAACGGTGACGTCGATGGTGTAATCCTTGCCCTCCACCCAGCTGCTGCTGTCGTTGGTGGCATAGATGGCGTAGGCCCGGACCAGGGTAAACACGTTCTCCTGATTGGCCTTCACGGTCAGCACCAGGGTGCCGTTGAGCTGACCCTCGGTGTTGTAGCCCTCCACCAGATAGTCGCCCACGGGCAGCTTGGTATTGTACATCAGGCCGTAGCCATTGGGCTCAATGTCCACGCCCTCCAGCAGGTTTTTGTCACCCTTCACGCCATCGGTATAGGAGTAGACCTTGATGTCCGACAGCTGTGCATTGTGCAGGCCCTTGAAGGAGACGTCCATGTCGCCCTGGGGCGCGTCGCCCTCCTGGGACACGGTGACGGTGTAGGTGGTGGGGGTGATGGCGGGGGACCACTCGGTGGCCTCCGCGGCGTCGCCGCAGCGGATAGTCAGGACGGTGCCGTTATGGACGGGCACGGTCTCCACCCGGCGATAGTCGGTGCCGTCGGCAGAGAGATAGACCTGATTGTTCTTGTTGGAGGCGGTGGCCGTCATCCGGATGCCGGTGACGCCCTGGGGCAGGGTCAGGGTGTAGGCGGTCTTGTTGGAGGCGAAGTCGGGAGTCAGGACGCCCTCGCTGAAGGACAGGGCGCTGAGGCTGGTGTCGCTCTGGGTGTTCCAGTCGCCGCCGATGTCCGCGCCGTAGCCGTTGGTGGTGTACATCACGCGGATGATATCCCCGGCGAACAGCTTGTCCCCGGCCTTGATGTCCTTGAACCCAACGTTGGTGAACCAATCGTTCAGGGTTCCCATCCAGCCGGAGGCTTCGCCGCCGTCACCGGCGGACAGGCCGTTGATCTCGCTGATGTAGCCGGACTCGGCGCCGGTCTGGGAATAGCTCCCCAGGGCGGAGACGATGCAGTCCATCATGGAGGACCCGGGAACCAGGTCCACCCACTTGTCCACCAGCGTGCCATCCCAGGCAGCGCCGTCGGCCTTTGCGTAGGTCGTGTTTTCCACGATGACCCGAACCTGGCCGTCGTGGTCCTCTGCTGCCCAGACAGTGGTGGGTACCAGGCTCAGTACCATCACCAATGCCAGCAGCAGAGAAACGATGCGTTTCTTCATATGCATTTTCCTCCTGTGAAATATTTATGCCCAGCCGTTTCCGGCAAGTCAACGAAGTGCGCACCGGGGCATTCCGATGAACGGGCGCACTTCCGCCGCAAAAAAGCCGCCGGTCTCCCCCAGGGGATCACCGGCGGCGCATGCTTTCACCCGCGCACAACGAAGAGAACGCCCGCCGCGCTTTTGTCCTCCGCCGTGCAATTCTCCTGCCTCGCGCCGTGGAGCCGATGGCTCCTCGTTTGCATCCTACCTTCTCGGGGGGTGCCCCCAATGGCGGACTTTCGTCCCGGCGGCCTTGCCGCTTCGGTGCATCCTTGCGCCCACAGTGCCGTTCGCGTGGGGTTTCCGACCCCGTTTCTTTTAGGCAGGCACCTGACCGTTTTCCGGCCTTTGCGGTACCCGCCGCACAGCATCCTCGGACATGATTCACTTTCCGGCCCCGTGTCCCCACAGAGCCATTCTTATCATACACGATTCCCCCGGAAAAGTCAACGGTCCGCCCCATGCAAAACGGCTCTGTATTGCAGGACTGCAAAAAACCGCCGCAGCGGCGCGGAGTCCCCTTGTTTTGCCGGAAAAAAGGATGTATAATCAAGGCCAGTGGGACAGGGCGAGAAAACCGCGGGATGCTCCCCGGGAAAGCCTGTCCGCATCCGTCAAAGAAGCAAAGGAAGAGCACTGTCATGGAAATTTTGCACGAGATCAACCCGGCGCTGGAGGCTCTGGCGTACTTAGGCTCCCGGGCCAACGGCCATACCCTGGACCGGCTGGAGGAGCGCTTACAGGCCCGGGGCGTCCGGAAGGCGGAGCCCTTCCATCGGGCCAGCGCCGCCCTGCGGGAGCTGCTGCAGGACCTGGACACGGAGGTTTCCGTCCCGGCAGAGACCCTGCAGCGTCTGTTCGGCGACATCAAGGGCTTTTCCTACAGCACCATCGGATCCTATAGTCCGGCTTTTCTGTTCTTCTATCCCATGCTGTCCCGCCGGCAGGACTTTGAGACCCTGATGCAGCAGATGGAGCGCCTGACGCCGGACGAGACGGCGCGAAACATGATGATCTCGCTGAGCCTGGAGGAGCAGTCCGGCCCTGCCGCCGGGGCTGCCGCAAAGCTGGTTTCCCGGGTGCTGGCGCTGACGATCCCCACGGAGAGCCGCCTGGCTCTGCTGGAGATCCACCAGAATTACCGGACTCTGCTGCCGGAGATCGCAGCCTGTCTGCGCCCGGCCATAGCGGCGCTGGAGACGGAGTCCGGCCGCATTCAGGAGATCATAGAGGCCTTCTGCCGGGAGGTGGAGGGCCTGGGGACGGAGAGCTATCTCCGGGAGACCTCCAGCCTGGCCATCACGCCGGAGGTGCATTATCACCTGATTCCCTTTCTGATGGGACCGGATACCAACCTCTCCATGGAGCAGGAGGACGGCAGCGTGCTGATCTGCTGCGGAGTTATGCGGCTGTCGCTGCGGCGCACCCTGGCGGAAAACAGCAGCGCCTCCCAGGTATATGACGCCATCCGGATCATCGGGGACAAGACCCGGTTTGACATTCTCTGTTATCTGAGGGATCATCCGGCGGTCTACGGTCAGCAGCTGTGCAACCATTTCGGCCTGGCCCGCAACACCATTCACCACCATATGAGCAAGCTGGTGAATGCGGGGCTTGTTACCTGCCTGGTGGAGGGAAACCGTATTTATTACACCACGGACCGGGAGCACCTCTCCTATTTGCTGAACCAGCAGCGGCAGCTGCTGATCGGCGGAGAGGATACGGAGCAGCAGGAAAAATAAAATCGGCAGGAATGCCGCCGACGCAGGGTTTGCCGCGCCGACGGCATTTTTTTTGCAGGGTAAACACATGGCCGCACCTGTAGGCGCGGCCATGTGTTTACCAGCGCCGCTTTTTCTTTTCGCCCTCCCGGCGCTGGAAGGGCTTGTCGATGAGGATGATGTCCTCTCCGAACCGCTGGACGCAGTCCCAGGGAATGTAATAATCCTCGCCCCGGCCGAACAGACCGAAGAACCGGCAGCGCACCCCCGCCTTGGTGATCTCCTTTCAGGAGACGGCCCAGGCCCTGGCGGCGGAGGCTCTGTTCACCCGGCTGTCCCTGCCGGGGCGCATCATTCCCCTGCCCTCCCGGATCTCCGCCGGGTGCGGCCTGGCCTGGAAGGCGGCCCCCGGCGACCAAGCCGTCCTGACGGCGGCTTTAGAGGAAAACGGCATCGGCCACGGCCCCTGCTGCGTATTGGAGATGTTCTGATGACGGAAATCTATCTGGACAGCGCCGCCACCTCCCTGCACAAGCCGCCCCAGGTGGCCCGGGCAGTGGCGGAGGCCATCTGCACGGCGGGCAACGCCGCCCGGGGAGCCCA
>OGFN01001241.1_pt1 | contig 10096 bp, 9 predicted proteins | sample 1570921 | NCBI WGS metagenome assembly OGFN01 (sample SAMEA2581940, study PRJEB24529) | metagenome | biome: Human gut stool | place: China | collected 2011
CGGCAGCAGCATGGAGGTGAACCGCAGCGGCACAGAACGCTCCAGCAGCCGCCGCGCGGCCTCCGGGCACGCGGGCGAGAGTCCCTGCTCCACCCGGTCGCACAGCAGCACCTCCCAGCGCGGAAAGTCCCGGCACGTGCGGCACAGGCTCTGCTCGCCAAGAGTACGCTGCAGCTCGCACAGGCCGTCCGCGCACAAGAACGGGCAGCGCCCGTCCGTCTGTGCAAAGTACGTATCGCCCTCGCTGTCCACGCGCAGCACGCGCCGCAGCTTTGCCGCCAACGGATGCTGCAGGCGCAGGTAGGCGTCCTGCGCGTCCGGATCGACGACGATCTCCCACGCGGCGCAGCACGTCTGCGGGCACGCCCCGGCCAGGCACCGGAACGCGGCATAGTCATCGGATCGGGTCTGGTACATGGCGGCCTCCTCGCGCATTTTTGTCTATTGTAACACATCGCACGCCGCAGGAAAAGGGACGTTTCCACACTCCGTGCGCAAAAAACAGACGGACACCGAAATGTCCGTCTGTCTGTCATTTGGTTGACCGGCCGGCAGCTTACTGCTTGACCAGATCCATGAGGTTGATGATGCCGCGCGGGCAGATCTCAGCGCAGTGGCCGCAGCCGACGCACTTGTCATAGTCGATCGTGGACACGAAGTTCTCGATCTTGATCGCTTCTGCCGGGCACTCACGCTGGCACTTCATGCAGCCGATGCAGCCGACATCGCAGATCTTGCGCGTGACGGCGCCCTTGTCCTGATTGCGGCAGCCGACAAGCACAGCCTGCTTATACGGCACCTTCTCAATGATCTTCTTCGGGCAGGCATCGGCGCAGGCCATGCAGCCGACGCACTTGTCGCGGTCGACCTTGGCAACACCGTTGACGATGTGCATCGCGCCGAACTTGCAGGCCTTGGCACAGTTGCCGAGACCGATGCAGGCGAAGCGGCACTCCTTGTTGCTCTTGCCGCCGAACAGCATGGCAGCCTGGCAATCCTGGGGGCCCTGATAGTTGAAGCGCTTGACGGCGACGCCCTCCGCGCCGGAGCACGGCACGAACGCGACCATCTTCTCCTCCGCACCGGCGGAGACGCCCATGATTTCCGCGATCTTGTCGGCGGCAGCCTGACCGCCGGCAACGCAGCAGTTGACCGGAGCCTGACCCGCCGCGACCGCAGCGGCATAGCCGTCGCAGCCGGGGTAGCCGCAGCCGCCGCAGTTGGCGCCGGCGAGGCACTCACGCACGGCCTCCTGCTTGGGGTCGACTTCCACATAGAAGATCTTGGCGGCGAACGCCAGCAGCGCGCCGAAGATGGCGCCCATAGCGCCGAGGACGGCGATACCTTCGAGAATCAAAGTAAAGTTCATATTCACGCCCTCCTTAGCCGATCTTCATGCCGGAGAAGCCCATGAAAGCCAGGGCCAGCAGACCGGCGGAGACGAGGCAGATCGGGAAGCCCTCAAAGCTCTCCGGATAGTCGGCAAACTCGAGCTTCTCGCGCACGCTTGCGAACAGGCAGATGGCGAGCATGAAGCCGAGACCGCCGAACACGCCGTAAACCACGCTCTGCAGGAAGCCGAAGCTGTACTGCGTGTTGAGCAGCACGACGCCGAGCACGGCGCAGTTGGTGGTGATCAGGGGCAGGTAGATGCCGAGCGCGGAGTACAGGGACGGGATGGACTTTTTGAGGAACATCTCGATGAACTGCACGAGCGCGGCGATGACGAGGATGTAAGCGATCGTCTGCAGAAAGCCCAGGCCGAGCTTGACGAGCAGGCAGTTGACAAGCCAGCAGATGGCGGACGCCAGACCCATGACGAACGTGACGGCGAGGCCCATGCCGGCGGCGGTGTCGATCTTGCTCGAGCAGCCGAGGAACGGGCAGCAGCCGAGGAACTGCGAGAAGATGAAGTTATTCGTCAGCACGGCGCTGAGGATGATGGCAAAAATACTGGTCGTAGAACTCATGTTATGCCGCCTCCTTTTCCTGCGCTGCGAGCGCTTTTTCCTTGGCTTCCTTCTTCTCGGCGGACTTGCGCAGCGCGTACTGCATCAGCGCGATCAGGCAGCCGAGGGTAATGAAGCCGCCGATCGGGAGCGTGAGCACGAGCGCGCCGTACTCGGACGGGAAGATCTGAATGCCGTTGCCGGTGCCGATGACACCGTCGATGGTGTTGAAGATACCGGTGCCGAACGAGCCCTTGCCGAGCAGCTCACGAATGACACACATGGCGATGAGCACGAGCGTATAGCCGAGGCCCTGGAAGATGCCGTCGAAGAATGACGGGCCGACAGGGTTTTTCTGGCAGAACGCTTCGGCGCGGCCGATGATGATGCAGTTGACGACGATCAGCGGGATGAACACGCCCAGGGACGCGCTCAGCGCGGGAACGTAAGCCTGCAGCACCAGATCGACAATGGTGACGAAGCTGGCGATGACCAGCACGAAGATGGCCAGACGGATGTCATTCGGAATGACCTTACGGATGAGAGAAATGACCACATTGCAGCACGTCAGGATGATGAGCACGGACAGGCCCATGCCGATGCCGTTGAAGAGGCTGGTCGTGATGGCCATGGTGGCGCACATACCGATGAGCTGCACAAGAACCGGGTTGTTGGTAATGAGGCCTTCCTTGAACTGTTGTTTGATATTCATATTTCAGCCCTCCTTAACCCAGCGACTTGGCCGCGTTGATGACGGCCTGCACTTCGTTGACGACAGCGCGGGACGTGATCGTCGCGCCGGAGATGGCTTCGATGGTGCCCTTGTCCTTGGTCAGGGCAAGGCCGTCGCCCTGACCGACCAGGTGGTCGCGCCAGGCGCCTTCATTGGTGTCCGCCGCCTTGGCACCGAGACCGGAAGTCTCGGAGTGCTTGGTGACGTACACGCCGGTGCAGTTATAATCGCTGTCGAGGCCGACGACCATGGTGATCATGCCCTGCGCGCCGGAGAACGTAGTCTCGGCGACGTAGCCGATCTGCTGGCCGCCGGTGGTGGCGGTGCTGAGCTTGGTGATGGTGCCGTCGTTCTCAAAATTGGCCTGCTCGGAATAGTCGTCGGCCTGGAGGACGTTGGCGTATGCTTTGTTGGTCGTCTCGACCGCGCGCATGGCAATGGTGTCTTTCGTCACCTCATAAACGAGGCCGAGGGCCAGCGCCATGATGGCAGACACGGCAAAGAGCACGAGCGCAAGCTTGATGATCTGGCCGCCGCCGGATTTCTTTTCAATCTTTTCAGCCATTTGCAGCAGCCTCCTTTGCTTCTTTCTTCGCAGCCTTTGCAGCAGCCTTCTTGGCCTTGACGTCCTCGCGGCTGACGCCGAACTGACGGCGCTGGGTGTGCTTGTCGAACATCCACGCGCAGCAGTTCATGATGAGGATGGCAAAGGAAACGCCCTCCGGGAAGCCGCCGAACACGCGGATGAGCACGGTCAGCGCGCCGCAGCCGACGCCGTAGATGATGCGGCCAGGAGCGGTGACGGGGCTGGTGCTGTAGTCGGTCGCCATGAAGAAGGCACCGAGCAGCAGGCCGCCGGACAGGAGGTTATCGAGCATCCACTCGACGTGGGTATAGCCGCCGCCATTTTTGCTTCCAAAGATGAGCGTCAGCAGGGCGACGGAGCCGATGAACGACACGGGGATGTGCCAGGTGATGACCTTGCGGCACAGCAGGTACACGCCGCCGATGAGCAGCGCGAGCGCGCTGACCTCGCCGAGGCAGCCGGGCATGGTGCCGAGGAACATGGACTTGAAGGTGTAGTACTGCGGCAGCGCCTCGCCGGCCTTCATGTAGCTGAGCGGGGTGGCCATGGTGGCGGCGTCCGCACCGACGACGGACGTCAGGCTGCTGGGCACGACCCAGGTGGTCATGAACAGCGCGTAGGAAGCGAGCAGGAACGCACGGCCGGCGAGCGCCGGGTTGAGGAAGTTCTTGCCGATGCCGCCGTAGAGCTGCTTGACGACCACGATGGCGAAGAACGCGCCGATGATCGGCATCCACCACTTGCAGTTGGCCGGCAAGGTGTACGCGAGCAGGATGCCCGTGACCACGGCGGACAGGTCGCCGATGGAGTCGGGCTTTTTCATGAGCTTACGGTAAGCCCACTCAAAGAACACGCACGACACGATGGACACGGCCAGCGGGATGAGCGCCTGCGCGCCGAACTGCCACACGCCGACACACAGAGCCGGGAGCAGGGCGATGATCACGTCGAGCATGATCTCGCGGGTGCCGCGCTTGGCGCGCACCTGAGGCTGGTAGGCAGCGTCAAAGGTAAATTCTTTCGGTGTCATTTCGTTTCAGCCTCCTTTGCAGCGGCTTCCGCGCGGGCCTTTTCTTCAGCTGCACGGGCGGCGAAGAGGAGCTTTGCGGTCTTGAAGGTATGGGTCAGGGGCAGACGGCCCGGGCAGTTGTACGAACAGCTGCCGCACTCGAAGCAGTCGAGGATATGGTACTTCTGCATGTTCTCGAAGTCGCGGTTCTGATAGTACTTATACATGTACAGCGGCTCGAGCTTCATCGGGCAGACGGTCAGGCACTTGCCGCAGTGGATGCACGTCGGATTCTCGACGGAGCGGTCTTCCTTATCGGTGAAGAACAGGATACCCGCGGTGCCCTTGATGTTGGGCGCCTCGAGATTCGTAGCGATCAGGCCCATCATGGGTCCGCCGAGGACGATCTTCTTCGGCTCGACGACGAAGCCGCCGCACTGCTCGACGATGTAGCTGAATGGGGTGCCGAAGCGGCACTGCAGGTTGTAGGACTTATCGCCCATGGCGCTGCCGGCGACGGTGAGGACACGCTCGATGCTGGGCATGCCTTCGTAGCAGGCACGGTAGATGGCATACGCCGTCTGGGTGCTGATGACGTTGCAGCCGACGCCGGACGGCAGGCCGCCGGGCTTGACCTCACGGTTCGTGATGGCCTTGATCTGCATCTTCTCGGCGCCCTGGGGGTACTTGACGTTCTCCGGCACGATCTCCACGCCGTACTGCGCGGGGTTCTTGGACAGCAGCAGGTCGATGGCGTCCTGCTTGTTCTTCTCGATGCCGTAGTAAGCCTTGTCGAGGCCGGACGCGATGCGCGCCAGCTCGATGCCCTTGAGCAGCTCCTCGGGGTGGTTCTTCATGGTCAGGTGGTCGCCGTTGAGGTACGGCTCGCACTCTGCGCCGTTGATGATGAGGGTATCGACCTTGCCAAGGCCGCCGCGGATCTTGAACGCAGTCGGGAACATGGCGCCGCCGTGGCCGACGATACCGGCCTCGCGGATGCGCTCGAGGATGGCCTCAGGATCCTTCATCTGCTCGGGCGTCAGGGGCGCGAGATCCGTGCAGGGGGTGTCCTGGAAGTCATTTTCGATCACGATCGCGGGGATCATATCGCCCAGGGGGTGGGGTCTCGGCTCAATAGCGATCACCTTGCCGGAGACCGTCGCGTGAATGGGCGCGGAGACGGGTGCCGGATTGTCAGCGATCTTCTGACCCATCTTCACATAATCGCCCACCGCGACCAGCGGTTTGCAGGGTGCGCCGATATGCTGCATCATCGGGAGCACGACCTGCGGCGGAGGCGCAATGACGGTCACCGGAACGTCCGGAGCCTTCATGTAGTTGGGATGAACTCCGCCATGAAACTTAAAGGGCATTTGCATCACCTCTCTATTTTTTGACCCACATATATTAGCACACCAGCCTAACTTCGTCCACCAAAAATGGCGGAAAAACATCAAATTGTACTAATTTAAATATTAACGAACCTGCAAAAATGCTGACAAATCCAACATTTCCGGAAACTTTGCAACATTTTGTGCATATTGGCGGGATTTCTCGCCCTTCCGGCGCGCCGGGCGGAAAAAAATTCTGTGTTCGGGACTTAACAAGCGGGGAAAAATCCTGTAAAATAGATAGCAAATGCTCTGCCGGCGCCGCCGGCGGCAAAAGGAGGCCACGTTATGCTGACACCCTGGGCGGATACGCTCGACCGCGCGCAGCCCCTGCCGGAGTATCCCCGGCCGCAGATGGTGCGCGACAGCTACCTGAATCTCAACGGCCCGTGGAGCTACGCGATCACGACGAGCGCGCAAAAGCCCGCGCAGGCCGACGGCACGATCCTCGTGCCCTTCTCGCCCGAGAGCGAGCTGTCCGGTGTGGGACGCGTCCTGCAGCCGGAGGAATACCTGTGGTACATCCGCACGGTCACGCTGCCGGACGGGTTCAATGTCGGCCGTGTACTGCTGCACTTCGGCGCGGTCGATCAGATCGCGACCGTGTGGTGCAACGGCGTGGAGCTGACCACGCACACGGGCGGCTACCTGCCGTTTACGGTGGACATCACCGAGGTGCTGGCCAAGGAAAACACGATCCTCGTGTGCGTGCGCGACGCGACGAATAAGTCCCAGCTCCCGCGCGGCAAGCAGACGCTGCACCCGCACGGCATCTGGTACACGCCGCAGAGCGGCATCTGGCAGACAGTCTGGCTCGAGAGCGTGCCGCAGAACTATATCCATTCCCTGCGCGTGACCCCGCTGTTCGACGCGCATCAGGTGGAGATCACCGTCGAGGGCACCGGCCAGTGCATGATCGATCTGGAGGGAAAGCGCTTCACGTTCCCGGCGGGTGTGCCGGCGCACGTGCCGGTGCAGTCGTTCCGCCCCTGGTCGCCGGAGCACCCGACGCTCTACCCCTTCAGCGTGACGCTCGGAGACGACACGGTCTACAGCTACTTTGCCATGCGCAAGTGCAGCGTGGAAACGGACAAGGACGGCGTGCGCCGCCTGTTTCTCAACGGCAAGCCGTATTTTCACAACGGCCTGCTCGATCAGGGCTACTGGCCGGACGGGCTCTACACCGCGCCGAGCGACGACGCGCTCATCTATGACATCCAGCTGGCCAAGGACATGGGCTTCAACATGCTGCGCAAGCACATCAAGGTCGAGTGCGACCGCTGGTACTATCACTGCGACCGGCTGGGCATGCTCGTCTGGCAGGACATGCCCTGCGGCGGCAAACGCTACGACCCGCTCATCGTCTCCACCCCGCTCGTGACGGGCTGGCACCTCGACGACAGCTGGTATCCCCTCTTCGGCCGCACGAACGTGACGGCGCGCAAAGCGTTTTTGAACGAGCTGCGCGACATGGTCACCACGCTCTACAACCACCCGTGCATCGCCGTGTGGGTACCGTTCAACGAGGGCTGGGGCCAGTTTGACAGCCAGACGGCCGTGCAGGTCATCCAGTCCGTGGACAAGACCCGCACGATCGACCCGGCCAGCGGCTGGCACGACCAGGGCTTCGGCGATGTGCGCAGCCTGCACGTGTATTTCCAGAAGTACAGGTTCCAGCCCGATAAGCTCGGCCGCGCCACGCTGCTGTCGGAGTTCGGCGGCTATATCCACCGCGTCGAGGGCCACGCCATCGGCGGCAAGAGCGTCGGCTACAAGACGTGCGACGCCCCGCTCTCGCTCGAGTATGCGCTCCAGGCGCTCTATGACGAGCAGATCCGCCCCGCCATCGCGCAGGGCCTCAGCGCCGCGGTGTACACGCAGCTGAGCGACGTGGAGCACGAGCTCAACGGCCTCGTGACCTATGACCGCAGCATCGTGAAGCTCCCGGTGCAGACGCTGCACAAGATCTTTTATATCGAAAACGAATAAACAAAACCGCCCGGTGCGATCGCAGCGGGCGGTTCGTTTTTTGGATTTGGGCGCGTGCTTTAGTACGCAACGCCCCAGTAGATCATGCACTTGGCGGGCTTGCCGCACACGGGGCACACGTCGTCAATGTGCTCCTGCTCGAACGGGATGCAGCGGCTGGACATGCCGGCCTTGTCCTTCATCTCGAGCTCGCAGGCAAGGTCGCCGCACCACATGGTCTTGATGAAGCCGCCGTTTTTCTCCTGCAGCTCCTTGGCCTCGGCCAGCGAGTGCGCGGCATAGGTGTGCTCGTCGAGGTTGCGCTTGGCCTTGTCGAACAGGCCCTGCTGCACGGTCTCGAGCAGTTCGGGGATGCGCGCCTCGAGCTCGTCGAGCGCGACGGTGATCTTCTCGCCGTTGTCGCGGCGGACGGCGACGCAGTGGCCGGCCTCGATGTCCTTCGGGCCGATCTCGACGCGCAGCGGCACGCCCTTCATCTCCCAGTTGGCGAACTTCCAGCCGGGGCTGTTGTCGCTGAAGTCGCCCTGCGCGCGCAGACCGGTGGCCTTCAGGCGCGCGACGAGCTCCTCGGCCTTCTCGGTCACGCCGGGCTTGTGCGCCGCGATGGGCAGCACGATGACCTGGATCGGCGCGATGTGCGGCGGCAGGACAAGGCCGCTGTTGTCGCCGTGGGTCATGATCAGACCGCCGATGACGCGCGTGGACATACCCCACGAGGTCTGGTGCGGATAGGCCTGCTGGTTGTTCTTGTCGGTGTAGGTGATGTCAAACGCGCGGGCGAACCCGTCGCCGAAGTAGTGGCTCGTGCCGGACTGGAGCGCCTTGTGGTCGTGCATCATGCACTCGATCGTATAGGTGTTCACGGCGCCGGCGAACTTCTCCTTGTCGGTCTTGTTGCCGCGGATAACGGGCATGGCCAGCTCCTGCTCGCAGGTGTCGGCATAGATCTCGAGCATCTGCAGCGTCTCCTTGCGGGCCTCGGCCTCGGTGGCGTGCAGGGTGTGGCCCTCCTGCCAGAGGAACTCACGCCCGCGCAGGAACGGGCGGGTGGTCTTTTCCCAGCGCATGACGCTGCACCACTGGTTGTACAGGCACGGCAGGTCGCGCCAGCTGTGCACGATGTGGCTCCAGTGCTGGCAGAAAAGTGTCTCGGACGTCGGGCGCACGCACAGGCGCTCCGGCAGCTCCTCGCTGCCGCCCATCGTGACCCACGCGCACTCGGGCGCGAAGCCCTCAACGTGGTCCTTCTCCTTCTGCAGCAGGCTCTCGGGGATCAGCATCGGCATGGACACGTTCTGGTGACCGGTCGCCTTGAACTTGCCGTCGAGTATCTTCTGGATGTTCTCCCAGATGGCGTAGCCATACGGGCGCAGGATGAACAGGCCCTTGACATCGGAATAATCCACGAGCTCCGCCTTGGTGCACACGTCGGTGAACCACTGGGCGAAGTCCACTTCCATATCGGTGATCTGCTCGACCTTCTTATCTTTGGCCATAAGCGCAACACTCCTCTGTAGGCCGCGCGGGGTGAGCGCGCGGGCGTATTTCATAATGTATGGGGTAACTTATATAGTGTATAGAATCCGCCGCCGCTTGTCAAGCACCAAGCAGCTCCTGCACCGCAAAAACACCGATCATGACGGCGATGATAAAATACAGCACAACCGCGCCGACGGAGTGCCGCGCCGGCCGGCGGTCAAACAGCTGTCCCGCGCACCAGAACATGAGCAGGCCGGTACCGATCCAGTAGACCGGGTTGAGCGCGACGGCCATAACCGTTACCTCGACGATCAGCAGCGCGAACACCACGATCTGCCACGTGCGGATGCGCCGCGCGCGGCTGTTGCAGTAGATCTCGCGCCAGGCGTTGGAAAGCTCGCGGCGCTGGCGGCGGAAAAACGGCTCGCGCGGCTTTTTCGGCGCGGCCGCTTCGGCCGGAGTTTCGGCGGTTTCGGTCACGGTTTCGGCGGTCTCGGCCGCCGTTTCAGGTTCTGCTTCGGTGTAGGGGCGCTCTTGTTCCATGCGTTCCACTCCTTTCCGGCTTTTCGGAAAACCGGTCCTTTTTCCACAGGATACCCCGCCGCCGGCCGCCTGTCAAGGGCTGGATGGCGGCCGAAAAGTGCATTTCGGGCTTGACCGCGCACCATTCGTGCAATATAATATGTAAATTAGAGATGCTATTTCAAGATGCAATCGAACCCCTTGGAGGTGACCATCTATCAACAGACAGAGTTACATGGCGGAGATCAGCAGCCTGCTCGGCCTGATCACCGACGACAATACCCGTCAGGCGCTCATCGCGCAGATGGAGAACATGTTTGACAACGCCCCCGATGAGGAGCGCCTCATTCAGGAGATCGGCAACCCGACAAAAGTGGCCGTTGCCCTCATTCGCTACGCCGACAGCGGCAAGATCACGCCGGCCGCCGCGCCCGTGGT
>OGFN01001245.1_pt1 | contig 10088 bp, 1 predicted proteins | sample 1570921 | NCBI WGS metagenome assembly OGFN01 (sample SAMEA2581940, study PRJEB24529) | metagenome | biome: Human gut stool | place: China | collected 2011
CACGCGCACGCGGCGTTCGCGGCGCAGCTCGTAGGTCGCGCGCTCGATGTAGGTGCCGGAAGGCGTTCTGCCGGGAATGTCGATAGACCCCGTCTCTTTCTGATAGCAGCCCATGACCGCCGTGGTCATAGCAAAGAGAAGGACGGCCATGCAGATGATCGGACGAATGATTCTTGTGATTCTTTTCATAATGCTGTCTCCTTGCCGCGCTGGAGCAGCGGCATGGCTCAAAATGTCATTGATTTGTTTCTTGTAGCGAAAAGAGAACAGCGCAGCTTCGGGGCGAGATGCCCGTCCGCTGCGCTGTCCGATGTTCGCTTATGGGGTCATGCCAGCGGCTTTGATGTTTAGCCGTATGTCAGCCGCTTACTTCTTGCAGCGCCAGAGGAAGGTCACGATCTGCGATCTGGTGCAATCCGCGTCGGGGCTGAATGTGGTGTTGGTGGTTCCCTTGGTGATGTCCTCCTTGGTCGCCCACAGAACCGCATCAGCATAGTAGGCGGCGGACTTCACATCGGCAAAGGGATTGGCCGTACCCGCTGCCGGGGACTTCTCGGAACGCCACAGGAACGCGACGATCTGGGCGCGGGTGCAGGTCATGTTGGGGCTGAACGCGGTGTCGCTGATGCCCTTGGTGATGCCGTTTTCTACCGCCCACAGCACAGCGTCGTAATAGTAGCTGCCCGCGGGGATGTCGGTAAACGGCATGGTGCGGGTTTCGGGCTTGGGACTGCCAGCGGCACGCCACAGGAAGGTCACAGCCTGCGCACGGGTGCAGATGCCATCCGGGGAGAAGTGGGTAGCATCGGTTCCCTGCGTAATACCGTTCCCCACTGCCCAATCCACTGCATCCTCATAATAGCTGCCGGTGGCTACATCCACAAACACGCCGGTCTGGGGGTTGCCGTTGGCCTTCATAAAGATGACCTCGATGGTATGGGTTCTGCGGACATTCTCAAAGGTGTAGGACTTCACCGCGCCGATGCTCTTGCCATCGATCTTGACATTAGCGACAGCATAGCCCTTATCCGGGGTGATGGTAAAGGTCTGATCGGCTCCCTCACGGACGCTGACATTGCCGGAGGGAGAAATGGAGCCGCCAGTCCCGGCAGTTGCCTTGGTGGTGTAGTAGCTGTAGCCGCTGCTTCCACCGCCATTGTAGCGCCACTGAGCCGTGACGGTCAGGTTTTCGGTGGGCATGGTGGTGGGGATGGCCGGGGTCCAGCCCGCAAACGTGTAGCCAGTCTTGGTGGGATCGGCGGGGGCGGTGATGGCAGTGCCGTAGTCCTGGGTGATGGGCGCGATGGTACTTCCGCCGTTGGTGTCGAAGGTGAGGGTGTACTGGTTCACGGTCCACTTAGCCTTGACGGTCATATTCTCGGCGGGCATGGTGGCCGGGATGGCCGGGGTCCACCCTGCGAAGGTGTAGCCGGTCTTGGTGGGATCAGCGGGGGCGGTGATGGCAGTGCCGTAGTCCTGAGTGATGGGCGCGATGGCGCTGCCGCCGTTGGTGTTGAAGGTCAGCGTGTAGCTGGTCGCTCCGCCGCCTGTGCCGCTATTGCGCAGAATCGTCAGCGTGTAGGTTTTAGTGCCGATCTCCACGACAATGTCGGTTGTGCCGCTGTTGGGGATGGCAACGGTTGCGCTGCCGCCGGTGGACAGAGCCTGTCCGTTGATGCTCACGGGCTCTCCGTTTCCAGACACCGCTGTGACTAGCGTAGATGTTGCTCCGCTATCATTTTGCAGCGTATAGGAATAGTTCGTTCCGTTGGCGGTAAAATCGCCGAGCCCCACTGCCAGACCGTCAAAGGTCAGAAGGTCATTACCGGGCACTGCGGCTCGCACCACTACGCGGGTGCCAAGCCGGGAGAAGGTGACGGTTTCCGCCTGGAAGGTTTCCCCGGAGATGGCACCGCCAATACTGGTCTTTTTCGTTTCCAGAACGGTCCCGGCAGCATCCAGCAGCGTGGCCACCAGCTCTGCGCTAGTCTGAGGCTGCAGGCAGTTGTTGCGCAGGGTAATGGCGGCGGTGCTGTGACCGTTGCCGTCGTTCCCCTGTGTCACATCCATCGTCAGCTGCTCTCCGGTGCGGGCCAGTGCGCCGGTCATATGGACGCTGGCCTCGCTGTCACTGCCGTCATACTCCGGGAGGCGCTGATTGCCTCCCGTTCCACCGATCTGGCCTTCCGCCCACGCCTCGGCGTACAGATAGGTACCCACATTGGGGATCTCGGTTTTGCCAATGGAGTTCATATACTCGCCCAGATCATAGGTCAGGTCCAGTGTAAAGGTTCCCTGATCGATGCGGGCGAGGGCGCTGTCTTCGGAAATGGTGATTTCATTATCGCGAACCGATACGCCGTTTGTGGCGCAGGCTACCTCTGCAGGCTTGGTATGCAGATCATCCGCATAGAACGCAAGCTTCACCTCGCGGTTCTTTCCGCCGGCCAGCGTGGCGGCAGAGGAATTATAGAGGGTCATGCGCACCGTGCGCTTGCCGGCGCTCTCCGCAATCACTTCCATTTGCGAGATGCCAATGTCGGGATAATCCAGATACACTGTGCCGTTTTCGTTGATGCCGCCGGCGGCGGTGATGGTATAGCTCGGGTCGGTCACGCGGTCTCTCACATGGTGCCAGACGGTAAGGGTGGTGCTTTCATTGGGCAGCAGTTTTTCCGTAAGGGTGGCGGTTTCCCCGCTGCCAAGCTTGACCGTTAGGTTTGTCACATCGTTCAGCCCGGTGTTGCGGATGGTAAAGCGAATGGGTGTCAGGCTGTTCAGCGCCAGCGTTGCATAATCCACACCGATCTGTTCCACTGCCACCGCATCGGTGATAAAATTAGAGGTAGCGGTATAGAGGATCGTTTCCTCACCCGGAACGGTCACGCCGCCGATTACCTCCGGCTTTTCATCGTCATACCGGGTGGCCTGAATGGCAGCCTGCACCTGATTGCTGCCGCTGACATAGGCATCAAAGTGGTCAGCCAGCGTGCGATCCGGCAGCTCTGCCAGTTCCAATGGTGCGGAGAGCGTGTAGGTATTTGCGGCATAGCGCAGCTTGGCCGCCTTCAAAATGCCGTGATCTACCGCGCCGTTGGCGTCATTGACAGTCTCATTCCAGACGATGGTAAGATCATTGAGGCTGCGATGATCCCCACTGAGGGAAGCGAAGCGGAAGTCTCCGCCCACGACGGCGTTGCCGCTGCTGGTCAGGGCAGACAGAGAGCCGGGGAAGCTGTTGGACATGGTGCCTCCGCCGTCCACAGCCAACAGCTGGATATCGCTGCTGCCGTCTCGGACACTATGCCAACCGATGACAAATCGGTCGTCCCCGCCGCCGAAGTTGGCTGCAACGACCTGGGGGTTTTCGTCAAGATTGCTGTCACGGGTTGCCAGCATGGCTGTACCGGGCGTTCCGCCAGCATCCACGGTACAATAGGCGATCTCGTAGTCGGAGATTTTTCCGGTTTCGCTGCGGTCCAGCGAGTAAACCGCCATAGCGGTTCCGTCGGGCAGCATGGCCGCCTGCAACGCCTTCACGCTGCCAGTAGCACCGTTATAAAGCATTTTGGACTCGCTCCAGGTGCCGCTGTCATAGCAACGGTACATGATACAATCTCTGGTCGTGAAGTTCAGCAGGTTGTTGCTGCCCTGCGTGCCGGGATCGGGGGTGTAGACGCTGCGCCAGAACACGATGGCCTTGCCATCGCCGCCCACTGCCGTGGCTGGGGCCAGATCCGGCGTGCCGTCGTTGGTTAGACGGGTGGAAGTCCAGGTTGTGCCGTTATAGACGGACGCTACGATCTCCGTGCTGTTCATCAGCAGGTTTTGCTCTTCCAATGTCACGGGATCACCGGCATTTTTACCCGGCAGGTCGGTGCCCATGCGAACCCAAGCCGCCGCCGCGAAGCTGTCAGTGCCGGACAGAGAAACGCTCGTGTCGCCGTAGCCGGGGAACCCTGTGGGATCGGCAATTTGGCTGGAGACAGAATAGGCGCCGCCATTAAGGGTGGAGAAATGTGCCCGGCTGGCGTAAATATTGCCGATGTTGCCGTCGTTGATGTAGGCCAATACCTTCCCGTCATAGCTGAGCTGTGGATAGGATGTGGGGTTGGCATTGGACTGGATGTTTTGCAGCCCATTGGTGGAGTTCAGAGAGAACAGCATCATCCGCCGCCGGGGCTGGCCCCAAGTACGGGCATATTGCTCCAGATAGTCCCGGCTTTGGAGCGTCGCACTGGCAGAAGCCACCTGCATTCCGCTCTGGGCCGCCGCCATCCGCAGCGAGGCAAGGCTCAGCCCACTGGTGGCGCTATTCCAGTAGTCGTCGATTGTTTTCCAGTTATTAAAAGTCTTGGTGGCTCCAAAGGTTCCGGAGGCGATCACCGCCTCGTAGGAGATAAACAGGAAGGTGGCCACAAATTTGATTCCCACTTCGCTTTGGATCCCCAGGGCCTGACCGTTGATCTGGCGCTTTGTCTCGTCGGCAAGATAGGTGCGGGAAAGGAACTTATTCTGACTGTCCACATCCAAATTGCCGAATAGGCCGATCTTCAGCGCCACGATCGAATAGTCAAAGCCAATGCCGCCAAACGCGTGGACATAGGCGTTGATACGCAGCGTGGTCAAAAAGTCATTCACTGCCGTGGCCGTGGGATCGCTCCAGGCAAGCTCTGTGCCCTGTCCCTGCTGGCCGTAGCGCACTGCGGTACGGAAATCCAGCTGAATGGCACCGCCCAGCTCAAAGGTTGCTGTCAACGGCACGGGGCCAGCCATGGCGTTCACGCTGAAGGAGAAGCCCACGCCAACGCCGGAGGTAAAGCCGCCGCCTACGGTGAAAACCTCCCACTCCTTTTTTTCGGCGTTATAGCGGATCTCCGCTTCGTAAAAGCCCTCCAACTGCAAGTTGAGATCCGTGCTGGTGACATTGTCGGCCAAGGAGTTGGTTTTGTAGTCCCCCTTGGGATCATAGGTTCCCTGGGCCATCTGGCTCAGGTCCCCGGTACTGGGCACGCCCACCTCCAGGTTCTGCGTCAGCACATTCGCACCCAACGCCACGCCGTCCTCGGAATAGTCCATGTCCTCCATCTCCAGCGTGTTGTACCCGGCCCAAATCATGGCACGGAACACGGAGGGATCTTCGCTGGGGGTGATGATCATTTTGAACACGGAAGTGTCCACCGGACCGCTCAGATCATCCAGCCGTCCGGTCAGCACCTTGAGAATGTTACTGTCGCCCACTCCGCCAAAGTCGACTCCCTTCACTACACTGGAGGCTCCCATCGTCGCCAGAATACCGGTGACGCGGTCATCCTCTGTCACCTTGGGCACTCGGGTCAAATCAACGACCCGGAAGGGCATTATTTTCTCCTGCAGCAGGCTGCCGTTCAGGCTCAGCTGCGTTTTCATACCCACATCCTTGCCGTCGGCGATCCATCCAGAGGTGGTCATGGTGGCCTCGGTGAGGGTCAGATCGTTTTCCGCTACAGGGATGGATGAGAAGGGATACTGCTTGGTACTGCTGCTCTGGGCGGCAGGAAGAACGCCGTATTCGTCCGCCAGCTTGAGACTGTAATTCTTCGCGTCGGCAATCTTCTCGCCCCAGAGGAACATGGTGGTGTGCAGGGTTGCTGTTTTAAAGCTGCTGTTAGGGCCAATCTTCCCGGTCGAGCTGCGGACATCCACTTTCTGACCGTTGGCAAGACCGTAATCAACGCTTTGCGCCACAATGAAGGGCTTGTTTTCCTCCCCCGTCGGCACGCGCTCCAGAGAGACAACGCCCTCTGCGGTGCGCATTACATCGTCCACGCCCAGCTTGCCGTTGACGGTCAGCAGCAGCGGATAGTACTTGTCGCCGTCAATTGCGCTGATCTCCAGAATGTACTCCAGCTGATCCAGAGCGGAAAGCGCCGTGGTGCTGCTCTCGCCCTTTTCGGCCGACCAGAACTGGGTGGAATCCAGATGGACGGTTATATTTCCTGCCGCATCCGTGGTATAGGTGTCGCCGGTGATGCCGCTGACAAGTGCTCCTGCCCTGGAGCCCAACAGAGCTTTCTCGCAGTAGCCTCCGTTTTTATAAACGCCGCCGCGAACGGTCACCGTCTTGTTCGCCAGCGGATCGCCGCCCGGCGTGATGAGCGTCACAGATGCCCGGGCGACTCGCCGAAGGCTGAAGGTATTCAAGGGATAAAGCTGCAGTTTTGTGGCATCCCGCTCGCCGGAACGCAGATTTTCTTTATAGATGGTGCCCAGATAAATATCCGCGCCGGAGCCGGACCGCAGAGACACCTCACTGGCGATCCCGTTGGGTTCGTAAAGCGCCAGCACGCCTTCACTGTTGGTCGTGACCGTTTTGGGCACACCTTTGCCGTCGGTGTATTGCAGCGTAGTTTCCGCTGCAGGCGTCAGCTGGAAGAGATAGAATTTATTTTGCAGCGTTTTCGCTGTCACCTGTACGGCGGCGCTCATGCCCGTGGCGGCATGGGTAGCCGTGACGGTTGCGGTGCCGTTGGCCAGGGCGGACAGCGCCATTTTGGTTTCGGGAAGGTAGGAATCAAAGGAGAAGTTTCTGATGTCCTCATACAGTCCGCCCTGCTTGTAGTTGACGGAAATGGCATTGTTGTTGCTGGAGAGCCACCGGATGCCGTCTTTAAAGGAGTTCCATCCGTACTCGTCATAGTTGATGCCTATGTACTCGATCAGCCCCAGCTCTTGGCGCAGCTGCAAAATTTTAGCTGTATCGGTGGGCAGGGTGCCGCTGACCTTGGAGGTATTGTCCATGGTCAGCGCAGAAATCGTCTTTCCTTTGTCGTTCTGCACCTTCAGTGCGTCGGCATCGTAGACATACAGGGGGAAGGAGTCGGTGCTGGGAGATTCCTCACCAGGATTCTCCACGCTCAAAACCACTTGATAGGTGTCCTTTAGATTGCCGGCTTTCACACTCTGTAATGGCAGGGAGTAGCTTCCGGAGGTACCGGATAGGCGCTCGCTGGCCACCTCATGGGTGCTGTTGTCCTCTGTGACCCGGGTAATGGTCAGCGTGGGCTGTTGAGAGGCGCCGGTAGTGGCATTTTCCACCGACCAGCCGATATTGACGGCGCCGTCGGTATCCTTGTGGTAAATGCTCTGGGGCGGTGTCAGCTTGGCCGTGGCAGGTGGTGCCTGCACGATGATCCAGGCAAGTGCCGACAGGCGGACGTCCTCACCCCCGGCGTTGGGGTGCGGCATGGAGACCAATACCGTGTAGGCAGGGATATTGCCGTTGGAGAGCTTGGAGAGCACATTCTCCTCGATCCGCACGCTGTTTTCATCTTTGCCGGCGGTATAAGTCGCAACGGGCTTGAGGCCGCTCAGCGCCGCCTCATTCTCGTAGTTGCCCTCATACAGGTCGATCCTGTAATTGAACTCTTTGTTCGGCGCCATCAGCGCGGCGTTGGAGCTCCACAGCACGGTGGCGGGCTGATTTACCCGCGTCACGATGGACGAGCCGCCGGGAATCACCAGTGCCAGGGAATCGCCTGCCGTCACGGTATAGGGCTGTGACTGGCCCGTCACATCATCGGCAGGGTCCTCAGTCCCGTTGTCCGCCGTAAAGGTAAAGGTGACGGTTCCCACCTTGGTTCCTGTGGTGGCAACAAGGCCGGTATCCTCGTCGATGGTGGCAATGTCCAGGTCATTGCTGCTCCATTTACCGGTGGTGTAGCTGGCCTGCTCACCGTTTTCCCCCAAAACCTTGGCCTGAAGCGTGGGGCGGGCGGAATCGGCGAGGGAAATCGTATAGTCGGCGTCATTCGTTTCCGGGACTATGGTCACCGTGTGCGCGGAAACTTTCTTTGCCACCGTGAACTGCCGGGTCAGGGGAAGAACATTCACCCAGTCAGGAGCGTCTTTCGTGCCCTCGTTGGCCTGCAGCGTCACCGTATAGGTGCGGGTGTAAGCTGCGGGTGCGATTGCATAGTCGCTCATGGTGAAGGCTTCCTTCTCTGTGTCCAGATAGACCTGCAGATGGATTGTTTCATCCGTGGAGTTGTCCCTCAGTTCGAGGCGGAAAGGGGCTTCCTTCGGCTCTGTGCCTTCCGGGGTGTGATAATCGCTGTATACGGTCTTGTAGGCCTGCTCCATGTTGGCCTGCATCGTGAACGATGCATTGCCGTTGTCGTAGTCGGCGGTCAGTGCGGTGGGGGCGTTGCGCATCAAGACGCTCTCCAGCGCAACGCCGGTAATCGGCTCGCTTAGATAGTGTGTGGGATCCAGCGTATGATCGAAAACATCCTTCACGCCGGTCATACCATTGACGGTGACCGTAGTGGCATCTGTATCCTGCACTGGGTACCAGAGCATTGCCGTGACACCGTAGTTGTTCATGGAAAGATCAGCGGCGCTATACTCTTTGCCGTTGATGGTCACGCTGGCATTTCTAAGATCCACGAACTCGCTAAAGGTAACTGTGATGGGCACATGCTGTCCGCTGGCATAGGTTCCCGCCGGAGCCGTGACGCTTTGAATGGTGGGGGCGTCCGTGTCCACCAGCCTGGCGGTGACGTTGCTGTTCTTGGTGGTGGCCCAGGAATTTTGGATTTCGCCCTGTACACTTTTCATATACAGTCGGAAGGGCAGCCAGTACCGCTGATCCCCTCTGTTTTGCGTGGTAGACTGCAGGGAGATGTTGACTGTTTCGCCCTTGTTGATCGTACAGTTCAGCGCTTTTGTTCTGTTGTTGCTGAGCCCCAGAGATTCTTCATTGAACTTGTACTCCGTCAGATAGAACGGGGCAAAGGGCTGGTTTTTATACCAGCCATACGGCGCATCGCCAGTATAGGCAGCTTTTTCGGTACTCCAGTTAAACTCGATGCTGGCGTCGATTTGGTATGGTTGATAAAATGGGTCGGAGCCGACGGGAAGCACCGAGTTGCGAGCGCTATCCAGAATTCTGATGGTATCGCTTAGCGCAACGAAGTCCGGATTGTTGGCACCGAGGGCTGTAGTGTATTCATCTGCCAGCAAAGGAATATACATATCCCCCTGTATTGTGTCTGTACTTTCGTATCTTTCCTCATAGTTCGGCGCGGTCATTGATGTTTGTATTGTGGGGACGCCAACCGTCTTTATTAGCTTGAGCTGACAGTGGTCGGCATAGCTGGCGCCGTCATAGAACACCAGATTTTCCGCATCGTAAAATTCAATCATCCCCAGCAGGTCGCCATAGGAATAAGAATTCTCGAGCCAGGCTGGGTTCCCTCCTTTGGTTTGAACCTTGACAGTGATTTTCTGACCACCTAAACTGTAGCCGTCTACCGCATAGGTCAGCCTGTAGGACCCGTCGCTTTGCTCGACCCCACTCACCGCGCCTATCGAGACCTCCACATTGGTGATATAATCGCTGAGCTGGCCTTTTTGAATGCGGTAGGAAAAGCCGGCCGGTTTTCCTCTGTATACAGTAAAAGGCCCGGAGTTCCAGGTGTTGTTTGCGAGATTCCCCAGCGTTTGGCTCATCATGCCGCTCATATCCACCGTCTCAACGCCCTCAGGCTTTGTGGCAGAGGCGGAATACCGCAAGCTGATGCCCTGCAGCTCCAGCTGCTCCATCAGGCTGTTGAGATTCTCCAGTGCTTCCCCGGCAAACTCCCTGCCGGAGAAATAGGTGTCCTTGATCCGCTGCAGCTCCTGTTCGATTTGGATCATGGTCTTCAAATCGCCCAGCGCCACCGGAGTCCCATCCACGTCGGCGATGCGGGTGAGATCCGTGGCGGGATTTTCCAGCAGCTCCATGACAGCCGCCAGTGTCAACACCTGGCCGTCCAGCGTGATGGTTTGATCCACCTTGAAATTGCCGTCTTCATCCAGCAGCCCCAAAGCGTTCAGCATGGAAAGCACCTGGTCGCTGCTGCCGCCGGTCAGGGCGGAGAGCTGCTCCAAAATCGCCTGATTTTCCTTGGGCGTGTTGCCCAGCGAATCGCTCACCGCTGCAAACGCCGCTGTCGGCAGCATGGTCAGCACCATGCAGCAGACGAGCAGGATGCTAAGTATTCGTTTTTTCATTGGCTTTTCTCCTCCTGTTCGTGTCGGTTCGGTTTGTCCGCCCCGCCTTT
>OGFN01001251.1_pt1 | contig 10062 bp, 5 predicted proteins | sample 1570921 | NCBI WGS metagenome assembly OGFN01 (sample SAMEA2581940, study PRJEB24529) | metagenome | biome: Human gut stool | place: China | collected 2011
AGGTTCATCTCCTCTGGGTATGTATAAAGCCCTGATTGAATTAAACAAAAAGGGAGTGGTATCATTCAAGAATGTAGTGACTTTCAATATGGACGAATACGTAGGCTTGCCGGAATCTCATCCTGAAAGCTACCATTCATTCATGTTCAATAACTTCTTTAATCATATTGACATCTGCAAGGAAAACATTCACATCCTGAACGGTAACGCAGCCGACCTGGAAGCTGAATGTGCCAACTATGAAAAAGAAATTGAAAAGTTCGGCGGCATCGACCTGTTCTTAGGAGGTATTGGTCCTGACGGTCATATTGCTTTCAACGAACCGGGATCTTCACTGACTTCACGCACACGTGTGAAAACACTGACTACAGATACCATCATCGCTAACTCACGTTTCTTCGACAACGACGTGAACAAAGTGCCTAAGACAGCATTGACCGTAGGAGTTGGTACTGTACTTTCTGCTAAAGAAGTACTGATTATCTGTAACGGACATAACAAGGCACGTGCATTGCAGCATGCAGTAGAAGGCGGCATCACACAGATGTGGACTATCAGCGCATTGCAGATGCACCAGCACGGTATCATCGTATGTGACGAAGCAGCTACTGACGAACTGAAAGTTGGTACCTACAAGTACTTCAAAGATATTGAAAAGAACAACCTCTAATTCGCTGAATCATGAGAACCAATCTTAGCTCTCAAATTTCACTGAATCGCGTTTCTCCACGTTACTATCGTCCGGGAAACGCAGTAGAACGTTCTGTCCTGACACGACTGGAAAAAATCCCGACCAACATCTTCGAAACAAGCGAAGAAGGTGTGGTACAGATTGCCAATGAAATCGTCGCAAAGATACAGGACAGACAGCGTGAAGGAAAATTCTGTACCATTGCCATAGGTACAGGTGCTTCCCTGCGTCCGCTGTTCACCGAACTGATTCGGAAACACAAGGATGAAGGCGTAAGTTTCCGCAACGTGGTATTCTTCAACCTGTATGAATATTATCCGCTGACCGAAGGTGCTGGAAGCAGTTTCAGCCACCTGAACAAGCTTTTCCTTTCACAGATAGACATTGACCGCCAGAATATCTTTACAATGGACGGTAGCATCCCTCAGGAAGCCATCATCGAACACTGCCGTTTGTACGAACAGCGTATACAGACCTTCGGAGGTCTTGATATGGTTATTATGGGAATCGGACGTGAAGGAAACATCGGTATGAACGAACCTGGTTCACATGCCAGCTCTACTACCCGCCTGATTTTGATTGATGCAACTTCTCGTTCTGAAGCTGCACATAATATCGGTGTGGACAATCTTCCTCCCTGCTCCATCACCATGGGTATCAATACCATTATGGGAGCCAGAAAAGTTTATATGCTGGCCTGGGGTGAAGACAAAGCTGACATCATCCGAAGTGCAGTGGAAGACAAAGTAAGTGATACACTGCCGGCATCTTACCTGCAACTTCACGCCAACACTTCCGTTTGCGTAGACTTGGCTGCGGCAGCCCACCTGACTCGTATTCAGCGTCCATGGCTGGTAACCAGCTGCGAATGGAACGACAAACTCGTAAGAAGTGCCATCGTATGGTTGTGTACTACACTGAACAAGCCTATTCTGAAACTGACCAACAAGGACTATAATGAAAACGGCTTGAGCGAACTGCTGGCTCTTTACGGCTCTGCCTACAATGCCAACATCAAGGTATTCAACGACCTTCAGCACACCATTACCGGATGGCCGGGCGGAAAACCGAATGCCGACGATACCTATCGCCCGGAACGTGCCAAACCGTTCCCGAAACGTGTAGTCGTATTCTCTCCACATCCGGATGACGATGTAATCTCCATGGGAGGTACACTGCGCCGTCTCGTACAGCAGGGACATGAAGTACACGTAGCTTACGAAACTTCTGGAAACATTGCCGTAGGCGATGAAGAAGTAGTACGTTTCATGCATTTCATCAACGGCTTTAACCAGCTGTTCGAAAACAGTGAAGATAAAGTAATCTGCGACAAATACGCTGAAATCAAGCAGTTCTTCTCTACTAAGAAAGAAGGCGACATGGATACACGCGATATTCTGACCATCAAAGGTCTGATTCGCCGTGGTGAAGCTCGTACCGCTTGTACGTTCAACCATATTCCGCTCAGCCGTTGCCACTTCCTTGACCTTCCGTTCTATGAGACCGGAAAGATTGAAAAGAATCCTATCAGCGAAGCCGATGTAGAAATTGTGCTGAACCTGCTCCGCGAAGTAAAACCTCATCAGATTTACGTAGCCGGTGACTTGGCCGACCCGCACGGTACCCACCGTGTATGTACGGACGCTGTCTTTGCCGCTATTGATGAAGAGAAGAATGCCGGTGCAGAATGGCTGAACGACTGCCGCATCTGGATGTATCGTGGTGCATGGGCTGAATGGGAAATCGAAAACATCGAAATGGCCGTACCCCTGAGTCCGGAAGAACTTCGTGCAAAACGTAATTCTATCCTCAAACATCAGTCTCAGATGGAAAGCGCACCGTTCCTGGGCAATGACGAACGTCTGTTCTGGCAGAGAAGTGAAGACCGCAACCGCGGAACTGCTTCACTTTACGACCAGTTAGGTCTGGCTTGCTATGAAGCTATGGAAGCATTTGTAGAATATAAACCTATTTAAGTGCATATCACATTTTAAGCCAAAAGACACAGAAACGCAGAAGTTCACCCCGAAAGGAAGAACTTCTCGTTTCCGTGTCTTTTTTATTTCTGTATTTACCAAATCTTTTTACCTGCATGAAAAAACTACTCATTCCCGCATTTGCATTTTGGCTCAGTTGCCTCTTCCCGTCGTGTACCTCGACTTCTCCCAACCATTTTCTGAAAGAAGCCGACTACCGCAACAAAGTGGAAGCTGATTTCGGACAGAAGAAGGAGATTCTCAACCGGGGAAATCTTTTTGACATCTTCAATGAAGACATGTCGCTGGAGGAACGGGAAGCCATGATGTTCCTGTATGCCTACATGACTCCGGGCGATATTTCCGACTATTCCGGAGAATTCTACCTGAAAAATGTACGTCTGGCACTTCAGAACCGAAAAGAGACTTCATGGGGAGCCGGAATTCCCGACATGATATTCCGCCACTTTGTACTCCCTGTCAGAGTAAACAACGAAAACCTGGATAATGCACGCGAAGTGTTCCGCCAGGAACTGATGCCGCGTGTGGAAAAACTATCCATGTACGATGCCGTGCTGGAAGTAAACCACTGGTGCCATGAAAAAGTAATCTATACCCCGACCGACATCCGTACCAGTGCCCCGATGGCTACTGTCAAGACGGCTTACGGACGCTGCGGTGAAGAATCTACCTTCCTGGTAGCCGCTCTCCGTGCCGTAGGTATCCCTGCCCGTCAGGTGTACACCCCGCGCTGGGCACATACTGACGACAACCATGCCTGGGTAGAAGCCTGGGTGGACGGCAAATGGTACTTCCTTGGTGCCTGCGAACCGGAACCGGTACTGAACTTAGGATGGTTCAATGCTCCTGCCAGCAGAGGTATGCTGATGCACACCAAAGTATTCGGTGCATACGACGGACCGGAAGAAGTGATGAAAACCACTGCCAACTATACGGAAATCAACATCATCGACAACTACGGACAGAGTGCCCCCGTCACTGTCACGGTGGTAGATGCTCAGGGTAAGGCCGTAGAAGGTGCACACGTAGAGTTCAAGATTTACAATTACGCTGAATTCTTCACCGTAGCCAACAAAACGACCGACGCACAAGGAAAAGCATCACTTTCTGCCGGATTGGGCGACATGGTAGTCTACGCTTCGGCAAATGACCACTTCGGCTTGCAGAAAGTTTCTTTCGGAAAAGATAAAGAAGTCACATTAACGCTTTCTCACCGTCCGGGAGATGTATTTACCGATACCTTGCACATTGTGCCACCGGCAGAAAAGGCCAATTTCCCGGAAGTGACCGATGCACAGCGTAAGGAAAATACCCTGCGTATGGCTCAGGAAGATTCTATCCGCAACGCCTACGTAGCCAGCTTCCCTACCGAAGAAAAGGCCAAGGCTTTTGCAGAAGGACTGAAACTGGATGTGAACCAAACAAGCACATACATTCTGAAATCCAGAGGAAACCATGCGGACATCATGCAGTTCCTGTCGAATGCAGCAGAAAAGGGACAGGGTACCCGTGCATTGGAATTGCTCAGCACACTGGCTGATAAAGACCTGCGCGACACACCTTGCAGCATTCTGGAAGACCATTTGTATGCTACCGATGCGAAAGCTGACGTAAAAGAAGTGCTTGCACCGCGTATTGCCACTGAAATGCTGACTCCTTATCGTACTTACCTGCAGAAAGCCTTGTCTGCCGAACTGGCCGCACAAATCAAAGCCGACCCGCAAGTGCTCGTGAAATGGTGTAAGGACAGCCTGTCTATCCGCAACGACCTGAGTACGATATTCACCATTACCTCACCCGAAGGTGTATGGCGCAGCCGTGTAACCGACTCACAGTCCAGAGACATTTTCTTCGTAGCTGCTGCCCGTAGCTTAGGTATCCCCGCCTGGAAGGATGAAGTAAACGGTAACATCTGCTACCGCCTCAACGGAAAACCGGTATTGGTGGACTTTGAAAGTTCAGAAGGTGGAAGTCTGTCGGAAGGTGTATTGAAAGCTACTTACCAGGCTATTCCTCGACTGGACAATCCGAAATATTACACTCACTTCACCCTGTCGAAGTATGACAACGGCACATTCCAGTTGCAGAACCATCCGGAAGATGCCAGCTGGGCTTCTCTGCTGAAAAACGGAAGCAGCATGTCGACCGATTATTATATGATGGTAACGGGTAGCCGGATGGCCAACGGAGGTGTATTGAGCCAGGTTTCATTCTTCTCTGTCGACAAAGGAAAGACCACGGTAACTCCTCTCTGCATGCGCAACAATACGGAAGAAGTACGTGTTATCGGCAGCTTCAATTCCGAAGCACTCTACACCCGTCCGGGCACCGATGAACAAGTATCTGTCCTCAACACTACCGGAAGAGGATATTACATTGTCGGCGTATTGGGCGTAGGTCAGGAACCGACCAACCATGCCCTGAAAGACATCGAAATAAAGAAAGCGGAATTTGAGAAATGGGGACGTACGATTGTACTGCTCTTCACTGACGAAGCAGCCTATAAGAAATTCGACCGCAAGGAATTCCCCAACCTTCCGTCGAACGTAGTGTTCGGTATAGACAAAGACGGAAGCATTCTGAAAATGATTGCTGAAAATATGAAGCTGGGCAGCAAACCCACCCTGCCGGTGATTATCCTGGGCGATACGTTCAACCGTGTAGTCTTCGAATCACACGGATACACCATCGGCATGGGCGAGCAACTGCTCCATGTTATCCACGGACTGTAAGCGCCTCAATGGTGCGACGCACCTTTTCGGGAGTCGTGACCGGATGAGCATATTCATCCATATCCGTACCTCCCATCGACAAAGCCGGATTGCGAAGAAGCATCCGGCTTTCTTTTTGTTCGCGTGCCGAAAAATGGAACTCACCGGCTCCCGTCACACGGGCCAGTTCCGCAATGTTATGTTCGTTCACTCCGCAGCCCGGCATAATGATAATGCGGTCGCCCGCCTGCTTCACCAGTTCAGCCAGCAAGGGTGCCCCTTCCATGGCCGTAGGCATCTGGCCGGAAGTCAGCACACGGTTCACCCCCATGCCTATCAGTTCTTCAAGTGCCTCACGGGGTGACTTGACATAATCAAATGCACGGTGGAAAGTCACCGAAAGTCCTTTAGAAGCTTCCATCAGACGCTGCATGGCCGGCTTGTCCAGCTCGCCTTCCGGTGTAAGGCAACCGAACACCACTCCATCGGCTCCCGCCTGACGGGCAGCCCGAATATCTTCTTCCATAATCTCCAGTTCAGAGGGTGTGTACAGAAAATCTCCTCCACGCGGACGGATAATGACATGCAAACGGATGTCAATCAACTTACGGGCCACCTTAATCTCACCCAACGACGGAGTGGTTCCACCTTCCGGCATGCCGGCACACAATTCTACCCGATGAGCACCTCCCTGCTGGGCAGCCACGCAACTCTCTGCAGAGTTCGCACAAATTTCAAACATGTAGTTTTTCATCTCTCAGTCAACTTTTAACAGTGATTTTTTTCACCTTCTGAAAACGCCTTTACATTCACCGGAAAACGCTTTGACGTTTTAATCAAAACGCAAGTGCGTTTTACTTGAAACACAAGTACGTTTTGTGTCAAACACAAAGGCGTTTTAGCACAAACACAAAACACGTTTCTCCGAAAGTACAGACCCCGTTTCTGAAGGTAGGTAACTATAAACAAAAAAGCTTATTAAACCGTTCTTTTTCAGTCTAATAAGCTTTATGTACGCCCGTGGGGAGTCGAACCCCAATCGAAGGAACCGGAATCCTTTATTCTATCCATTGAACTACGGGCGCAAATATCAATAAGCACACTTTCCAACGTCCTTTTTGAAAAAGGATATTTCGAAAGCGTGACAAAAATACAATTATTCAGTCTTTTCTCCTAATTTTTTCCTGAAAAAATAGAGAACGAAAACTAAAATAGTTGTACCCTTACACGCCTATACAATCACACGCATCAGAACTGGAAGTAGATAAACGGCTGAATATCGCTGCTTTTCACCTGAATGACCAGATAAATCAGCGCAATCATTATCAGTGCCTGGGCTATGAGCGGCATACGCACCATGCCCCGGCTGCACGCATTCTGCCAGCTGTCGGGACAGAAATGAAGCAAGAAGCCTACTCCCATCAATGCAAACACTTTCCAGTAGCCCGTCAAAAGCTGCTCCAGCAATTCCGGATGGAAGGCTGTAAATATCTGGCGAATCATGGTCACCGAAGCCTCAAACGTGGAGTTTCGGAAGAATATCCAGCAGAAGCATACAAAATGGAAAGTCAATACCACAGCAAAGAATTTACGTATTCCTCGGCTGCGATATTGTTTGGGCCGACCCAATAGGTTACGGAAAAACTTATGTAAGGCCAATGCCACTCCGTGCAATCCGCCCCACACCACAAAGTTCCACGAAGCACCGTGCCACAAACCACCTAAAAGCATGGTCAGTATCAGGTTGATGTAGGTACGGATTTTTCCCTTTCGGTTACCGCCCAGGGAAATATACAGATAGTCGCGCAACCAGGTAGACAAGGAGATGTGCCAGCGATGCCAGAAATCGGTCACACTGTCCGCCTTATAAGGCGAATCAAAGTTGGGAGGGAAATGGAATCCCAGCAGCAGGGCAAGTCCGATAGCCATGTCACTGTAGCCCGAAAAGTCACAGTATATCTGCAAGGCATATCCGTAAATCCCAAACAGGTTTTCCAGTCCGGAATACAATCCCGGATTGTCGAAAATACGCTCCACGAAGTTCACGCTGATGTAGTCCGAAATCACCGCCTTCTTGAACAAACCGCTCACGATAAAGAAGATGCCCTGACCGAACATCTCGGACGTGACGGACAAGGGCCGGCGGATTTGCGGAATGAAATCGCGGGCACGCACGATAGGTCCTGCCACCAGCTGCGGGAAGAAAGACACATAGAAAGCATAATCCAGCAGACTGGACAAGGGTTTCAAATCACGCCGGTACACGTCGATGGTATAGCTCAGCGACTGGAAGGTAAAGAAAGAAATCCCTACCGGAAGGAATATGTCCAGCGGCTCGAACCGTCCGTTCCACAACGGAGCCAGCATTTCGTAAAAGAAATTGGTGTACTTGAAATAACATAGCAGCCCGAGGTTGATACACAAGCTGCACACCACCAGCATCTTCCGCTTCCAGTGCTCCACCGTCATCTCCATCCTGCGCGCCAGCAGGAAGTCGGACACCGTGACAATGCCCAGCAGGAAGAAATAGGTTCCGCTGCTTTTATAATAGAAATAATAAGAAAACAAGGTGACAAACAGCAGGCGTGCCGTAGTCCGTTTCTGCAAAAGCAGATACACCAGGCTGAATCCGAGAAAAAGAAGCAGGAAGAAGCCGCTGCTGAAAATCATCGGCTGCGCCGCATCGTATGTCAATACCTCTTTCAGTCTGTCCAAGTCAATTCCAAGTTCCGTCCAGTTGAGTTTCCACATAATTGTTGTATGATTTGATAATCGCTTCGTGTAATAATAGTCCCTGCAAAATATATCCTTCCTGCGTGAAATGAATCTTGTCACGCTGGAAATAGTTTCCATTACTCCAGTTCAGACAAGCATAACGTTCACCTCCTACCACGTGATACATATCCCATATAGCGAGTTTCCGCGAAGCCGCATAATCCAGTTCTGTCTTTACCACTAATTTCGTACGAGGATTGATTACTCTTGCGCCCCGTCGGCCATTGCGGACATACGCTCCGGGAGGAGTGGTCAGCAGATATACCGCCTGCGGACATCCTTTCTTCAATTCTTCTAACAGATTATCCATCTGTGCCAAGTGCTCCGCCGAAAAATAACGGCGACCATGCGCTTCATTGGTGCCGAACGAAAGAATAACCAGGTCCGGATTCAGTTCGATAATCTGACGAATATTCTCAGGTGTAGCAAAAGAAGCACAAGTCGCTCCGTTTACTCCTACTATGTGATACACAATTCCTGCGGCCCCCGTTTCCTGCGCCAGTCCCGAAGTACGGTAACTCACCTGCATATCGAGCACGGCCTCCCGTCCGAAATCGTCTTCCAGCTGACGCCGTACAATATAAGGATACACATGCCCCCGCACATGAGAATCGCCGATGTGCACGATACGTAACGGACGGTCGAGCACGGAAAGCTTCTGCCAGAAAGGCTCCAGTTCATGCGTTGGGTCTATAATCGTATTTTCAGTTGTTCCCTTAAAGCTGGCTGGCATCGGATTGCTGACTTCCACAAAGCGCATCAGCTGCTGCATGGCCTCGCTGTCGGACACATGACCGGAATGACGGTCCGGACGCGACTTCTCCGGCAACACATCCTGCGCTAAAAGCGGCAATGCCCCCAAAAGGAATCCGAAGAATATCCTCCAAAAACGTATCTCACTCCATTTCATAAGCTTTTCGTTTTTCGTACTGTTCCTTGCCGTACATCAACGTTTCAAACAAAAGTCCGGCAATGTGCTTTCCTCCCCTGAAATTGATGTGAGTATAATCATAATTGGCCATCTGAGGCTTGTGGTTCACCATCTCTACCATACTACCTTCTCCTCCCATGGCTTCGAACATATTCCAGAATGCCACACCCGTTTCTGCCGCAAGTGCCTGCTGGTAACGAATCAGACGCTTCACACCCGGCATGGTACGCAATTCGCCGTTTTCATCCTTGTTTTCTCTATCTCCCACACCGACAATCAGGACAGAAGCCTCTGGAAAGGCAGTTTTCAAACGCTCCACTATAGGTTTCATCGCATCCTTGTAATAGGTATAGTTCATTACCTTGTCTGAAGCTACATTCAGCCCGTACTGCAACACAATCAAATCGTATGTACGCAGACGGTTATACTGACGAAGTATCGACATCGGAATATTACCCAACTGCTGTCCGCTGCTTCCACGGGTACTGAAATTATCGACTACCACACCTTGACGCGGATCCATCGTCACGGCATAGAACAAAGCTGTAGAATCCAGCTGCTCCACTTTCCAGCGCACAGATCCGATACGTCCGTTCACAGACACAGACTGCAACTCTTCTTTTCCACCCACAGAAAATGGCTGTGCCTCTCCTCCATTGACAGATGCAGCCAACCGCAAAGAATCGGAAGTCAGGAAATAACAGGTAGACACTTCGCAGGTATCAATATGCGACAAGAAGCGTTTCTCACCTTTCAGGCTGACATAAGCTCCTGAAGAAGGAATAAAATAATGATTGGAAATGTCCTGACGGGAACGGTCAAAATAGGTGGAATCTGTAATGGAGTGACTGCCCCATCCACCAAACGAATGATGTACCGTAGGGCGGAAACCAGCTATTTTCGTTGTGATGGGCACATAACCCACCAGATCGGAAGAGCGTCGTGTAGGGAAAGAGT
>OGFN01001254.1_pt1 | contig 10035 bp, 10 predicted proteins | sample 1570921 | NCBI WGS metagenome assembly OGFN01 (sample SAMEA2581940, study PRJEB24529) | metagenome | biome: Human gut stool | place: China | collected 2011
TGCAAAGGCTTGTGATAACAGCTCGTGCATTACGCCCCGGTTACGGTAATCAGGGTGTGTGCAGGCGCCGGATATATAGGCCGTATGAATATCTTCTCCTTCGAACGTCATAGGATAAGGCAACATCTGTAGGGCGGCAATCACTTCTTCGCCGCTTTGGATGGCAATATTGATATCATTGTTGTAGCGGAGCCGAAAATACAGTTCAGTAAATTCCTCGCTATCATTGAAACAGAGCTTCCATAAGTTCTTTACCTTTTCCCGTATCATCAATCCCTTATCCTTTTAATCCTTAATCTCTAATCCTTACTCTCACCATTTGATAGCTTCCACCGGTTCATCTTTCAGGCATGCCACGTATTTTTCCAGAATAATGGCAGGCTGGTACGAAAGTTTGGCCTTGCGCAATCCTTCAATACCCAAATCCTCTTCACGGTTGAGGTAGACATATTGTTCGGGGATATGGTTGGCAAATTCATAGTTAATCATTGCGTACGCTCCGTCTATGCTGGTGTCGGCCTTTTCCACATGTACTCCGAAGGTATCTTGGTTGATGGGCATTCCGAAAGTGAAGGCGGCAATTTTGCCGTCTACATGCAGGATGCCTCCGGTCAATCCCAGTTCTTCAAAATTGTGGAGGGCGTAGACCAGTGCGCGACGTTCGTTGCCCGTTCCTTCATGCTGGTCGCAATTGTTGGCCTTACACCATTCGGCTTCCAGGTCCAGACATTCCTGGATGCGGTCGGGAGTGATGGGAGTATATTCGTAATTATAGGTGCGTTTGAATTTGTTGACATGATTCCGTTTGGACTGGAATTTCTTTCCGGCAAGCGTGGCGAGGTCTGTACGCAGATAGAGGTAATCGGCATAGTCCCGGTCTGCTGTGAACTGGAATTTTCCGGGCATGAAGGCTTCCAGTTCCGAGCACATGCCCGAACATATTCCCAGCAGGCAGAAAGGTTCCCCTTCCCGGTGTGCGTCTTCGACCAGTGCGTCCAGTACTTTTGTCAAATCTCCGTTACCTATCGGCATCATGTACACCAGTTCATCGTTTGCCCAGAATTTCAGCAGGAGGAAGCCGTCCATGATGGCAAACTTTGTATTGTATAGAAAACGCCAGCTGCATAGGTTGGAGAATGAGAGGTCACAATTCCGTCGCGGACTGTTCTGTGTATAGGAAGTAATCAGTTCTTTGTCTTGTAATTCGATATCTTTAAATGAAATCATACGTTGTTTTTAGTTGGTTATGATTATAGATAACAAAAATAAGAAGATTTTGTTAGAGTAGCCCTAATAATCGCAGAATAGTTGGGGTCAGCAATGCAGTGAAAATACCGTTCAGGGTCAGGCCGAGGCTGGCGAATGCGCCGTATTTGCGGCTGATGTCCATGGCTGTGGAAGTTCCTACCGCGTGGGCGGCGGCTCCCAAGGAAAGGCCTTGTGCCATAGGACTGCCGATGTGGGTCAGTTTCATGGTCTTGAAGCCCAGTATTCCTCCCAGCAAGCCTACACAGACCACTACGGCGGCGGTAAGTGAGGGAATGCCGCCCAGCGACTTGGTTACTTCCATGGCTATCGGCGTAGTGACCGACTTGGGCGCCAGGGAGTAGATAATCTCGTCGGAAGCCCCCATCAATTTAGCTATCAGCACGACAGAGATAACTCCCACAATGCAGCCGGCAAGTTGTGACAGCATGATGGGGAGCAGCTGTTTCTTAATCGTTTCCAATTGGAGGTATAGGGGGACTCCCAGGGCCACAACAGCGGGTTTCAGCCAGAATTCTATCAGATGTCCTCCTTCATTGTAGGTCTCATAACTGATATGTGTCATCTTCAGGAAGACAATGAGGATGGCAATTGTCAGCAGGATGGGGTTCAGCAACATGATGCCGGTCTTTTTCTGCAGGAGTTTGGCCAGAAAGAAAATCCCGAAGGTGACAGCCAATAGGAAAAATTCGTTTTCTAAAAAGTTCATTTGATTTTACGTGTTAGTTGATGAACCCATCCGGTGACTACAATCACCAGCAGGGTGCTGATTATGGAAGCGGTCACTATCGGCCAGAACTCGGAGGCGATGACATCGAAGTAAAGCATGAGAGCTACACCGGGCGGTACGAAGAAGAAGCCCAGGTTGGCAACCAGGAAGTCGGACATACCCTGCACCCAGTGCAGTTTAATCCAACCCAATTTCAAGAATAGGGTGAGCAACAGCATACCGATGATGCTGGAAGGTAACTTGATACCCGTAAAGAAAACAATCAGTTCACCCAAAGCTAAGCATCCGAAAAGGATGGCGCATTGACGAATCATACTATTATAATACCTATTGTTATACGTTGAAAACGCTGCAAAGGTAGGTATTCTATGTATTGCTTGTTATCGTTGTATCCTGATTTTTTTTATGTCGTTTGTAGAGTCGGGCGGGTTGTTCCTGCCGGACGGGTAATTGTTTGTTGCAGAGGGGCACGTGTGCGTACACATGAATGCTGGGAATACCTAATGTTAAATATTATAATAATTATGGTCTGAACGGTAAAAAGACCGATGTTTGCAATGTAGATATTGCAAAATTGTGTACTTTTGCGGCGTGAATAACACATACTGCCGATTCTTAATAGACAATTAAAATATCATGCAAAGATTAATTAACGAAATTGTTGAGCGTGCCAAAGCAAACCGCCAACGAATTGTTCTTCCCGAGGGTACGGAAGAGCGTACACTGAAAGCTGCCAATCAAATCTTGACTGACGGAGTAGCCGACTTGATTATCCTTGGAAAACCTGCCGAGATAGAGGCTTGTGCCAAAGAGTGGGGGCTGGGAAATATAAACAAGGCTACCATTATCGACCCGGAAGACCATCCTAAGAAAGAAGAATATGCCCAACTGCTTTGCGAGCTCCGCAAAAAGAAAGGCATGACCATCGAAGAGGCTCGCAAGTTGGTTGTCGATCCGCTTTATCTGGGCTGCCTGATTATAAAGAATGGCGATGCTGACGGCCAGTTGGCAGGTGCACGCAACACTACGGGTAATGTACTTCGCCCTGCTTTGCAGATTATCAAGACTTCCCCGGGCATCACTTGCGTTTCGGGTGCCATGCTGCTGCTGACACATGCTCCTGAATATGGAAAGAACGGTATCCTGGTGATGGGTGACGTGGCTGTGACTCCGGTGCCCGATGCAGAACAATTGGCACAGATTGCCGTATGTACGGCGCGTACAGCCCAGGCAGTTGCCGGTCTCGACCCGAAAGTTGCCATGCTGAGCTTCTCTACCAAGGGCTCTGCCAAGCACGAAGTGGTGGATAAAGTGGTTGAGGCATTGAAGATTGCCAAGGAGATGGCTCCCGATATTGCCATCGACGGTGAGTTGCAGGCCGATGCAGCTTTGGTGCCGGAAGTAGGTGCAAGCAAGGCTCCGGGTTCTTCTATCGCCGGACATGCTAACGTATTGGTTGTCCCCAGCCTCGAAGTGGGCAACATCTCCTACAAACTGGTGCAACGTCTGGGACATGCTGATGCCGTAGGACCTATCCTGCAAGGTATCGCCCGTCCGGTGAACGACCTTTCACGCGGTTGCTCCATCGAGGATGTGTACCGCATGATTGCCATCACTGCCAACCAGGCCATTGCTGCCAAAAAGAATGCTGAATAACTTTTAAATCTGATATATAGTATGAAAATCTTAGTATTGAACTGCGGTAGCTCGTCCATCAAATACAAATTGTTTGATATGGACCGGAAAGAAGTTATCGCCCAGGGTGGTATCGAAAAAATTGGTTTGAAGGACTCTTTCCTGAAGTTCACCTTGCCCAGTGGCGAGAAGAAAGTTCTTGAGAGGGACATTCCAGAGCATACCGTAGGTGTGGAATTTATCCTGAACACTTTGACAAGCCCTGAATATGGAGCCATCAAGTCTTTGGACGAAATCAATGCCGTAGGTCACCGTATGGTGCATGGAGGCGAAAAGTTCAGCGAGTCTGTACGGCTGACGCCGGAAGTGCTTGCCGCCTTCACTGCCTGCAACGACCTGGCTCCGCTCCACAATCCTGCTAACCTGAAGGGGGTAAATGCAATATCTGCCATTCTGCCTAATGTTCCGCAGATTGGTGTGTTCGATACGGCTTTCCATCAGACCATGCCGAAGCATGCCTATCTGTATGCCGTGCCTTACGAACTTTATGAAAAGTACGGCGTACGCCGTTATGGTTTCCACGGAACCTCACACCGCTACGTATCGCAGCGCGTCTGCGAGTTCCTAGGTGTAGAGCCGGAAGGAAAGAAAATCATCACTTGCCACATTGGCAACGGTGGTTCCATTACTGCCATCAAGGACGGTAAGTGTGTAGACACCAGCATGGGCTTGACCCCGCTGGAAGGTCTGATGATGGGTACCCGCAGTGGTGATATTGATGCCGGTGCCGTTTCCTTCATCATGGAGAAAGAGGGTCTGGATGCCAACGGCATCTCCAACCTGCTGAACAAGAAGAGCGGTGTGCTGGGTATCTTCGGTGAATCCAGTGACATGCGCGACCTGGAAAATGCCGTAGCTGCCGGCAATCCGAAGGCTGTTCTGGCTGAAGAAATGTACTTCTACCGCATCAAGAAATATATCGGTGCCTATGCCGCTGCTTTGGGTGGTGTGGATATCGTGGTATTTACCGGTGGTGTCGGCGAGAATCAGGCAAGTGCCCGCTGGGGTGCATGTGAAGGCCTGGAATTCATGGGCATAAAGCTGGATGCCGAGAAGAACAAAGTACGCGGTGAAGAAATGGTTATCTCTACCGAAGATTCTCAGGTGAAGGTGGTGGTAATCCCCACTGACGAGGAACTGATGATTGCTTCGGACACGATGGATATTCTGAAGAAGTAATATCGCTGTAATATTTCCCGGTTCCGGCTTCCCGGAGTCCGGATGTGGTTTCGCCCCTGCAAATATGTAATGTATTTGTAGGGGCGAAATGTTTTCCGAATCCTTTAAAATACCTATCTTTGTTACTCGGTTAAAAACAATAAAGGCAATTTTCCGAATAACTTTAAATAAGAACTGCTTATGAAACGATTAATGTATGTGTTGTTCTTTGTACTGCTGACCAGCGGCATGGCCTATGCCCAGCAGGCGAAGTACGTGTTTTATTTCATCGGTGATGGAATGGGTGTGAACCAGGTGAACGGTACGGAGATGTATCTGGCCGAACAAGAAGGGCGCATCGGTGTAAAGCCTTTGCTGTTCACTTCTTTCCCGGTTGCCAGCATGGCAACTACCTTTTCTGCCACCAACTCGGTGACTGACTCTTCTGCTGCCGGAACAGCCCTGGCTACCGGTGCAAAGACCTACAACGGCGCCATTGGTATGGACGATAACAAGAGTGTGCTTCAGAGTGTGGCCGAGAGAGCCAAAAAGTCCGGTAAGAAAGTTGGGGTAACTACCAGCGTCAGTGTAGACCATGCTACTCCCGCCGCATTCTATGCCCATCAGCCGGACCGTGGCATGTATTACGAGATAGCCCTCGACCTGCCGAAAGCCGGTTTCGACTTCTATGCAGGCGGTGGTTTCTTGAAACCGACTACCACTGCCGATAAGAAAGAGGCTCCGAGCATCTTCCCTATCTTTGAAGAAGCCGGCTATACCGTTGCAAGAGGCCTTGACGAATATAAGTCGAAGTCTGTCCAGGCGGACAAGATGATTCTTATCCAGAAAGAAGGGGCAGAGCCTTCTTGCCTGCCCTATGCCATCGACCGCCAGGAAGGCGACCTGACGCTGGCCGAAATTACCGAAAGTGCCATCTCTTTCCTGACCAAAGGCAGTAACAAGGGTTTCTTCCTGATGGTTGAAGGTGGAAAGATTGACTGGGCCTGCCACGGAAACGACCCCGCCACAGTCTTTGAGGAAGTGGTGGATATGGACAACGCCATCAAGGTGGCTTACGACTTCTATAAGAAGCATCCCAAAGAAACGCTGATTGTGGTAACTGCCGACCATGAAACCGGCGGTCTGGGTCTGGGTACCGGTAAGTACGAGCTTCAACTGAAAGCCCTTGCCAAGCAGAAGCAGTCTCAGGATATCCTTTCACGTTCCATCACGGACTTACGCAAGATGCGCAAGGTTATCAACTGGCCGGAAATGAAGGAATTCCTGGCAGAAAAGATGGGTTTCTGGAAAGAACTGCCGGTGAGCTGGGAGCAGGAGAAGATGCTGCGTGATGCTTACGAAGAATCATTCGTGAACAAGCATGTAGTGTTTGAGGAAAGTCTTTATGCCAAGACTGAGCCCCTGGCCGTTGCCGCCAAGAAGGTAATGAGCCAGATTGCCATGGTAGGCTGGACCAGCGGTGGCCATACAGCCGGATATGTGCCGGTATTCGCAGTAGGTGCAGGCTCCAAGCTGTTCGTGGGTAAGATGGACAACACGGAAATCCCGAAACGCATAGCCAAGGCTGGCGGATACAAATAATAGACAGTCACCACAGATTACACGGATTCTCACAGATTGGAAGCTCTGATATCAAGTATAAGAGACTAATCTGTGAGAATCCGTGTAATCTGTGGTGGCTGTCTATTTATTCCTTAAGGTCCTTCTTTATAATTTCATCCATCTCCCGGATACGTTTCTCCCGTTCCTTGGCAGATTTTACTTTCTGGTCCTTGTATCCGGTATCTGTCCGTTCGGAGACCTCTTCGCTCCATTCCTCGAATTCATCCGTTGCCGGACGTCCGTGCGGGTCTATGTTCTCTTCGGCAATCGGGTCGTTTCTGTAAATCATATCATCCATGACGCTAATGTTTTTAATGTTATGATGTTACTACAACCATGCCGGGAAAAAGTTCCGGTAACCTTCACTTTTTCGTAATCGTTTATAAGAATAAACGTTTTATAGCGCGGGCAGCAGGTACTTCCATATTAGATTCAGCTCTGCCTGCATGTCGGGGATGTTGGCGGTGACGGCAATGACGGCATCCTTGTCCGGCAACACCAGTATGTATTGTCCGTTGGCACCATCGGCACGGTAGGCGTTGTGGCGGCAGCGCCACATCTGGTAGCCGTAGCCCTGCAGCCAGTCGCTTGTCTTGGCGCTCATCTTCGCTTTCTTCAGCATCTCCGGTTTCATGCCGGCGGGCAGTGAGGGCACTTGGCAGGCAGATGCCTCCTTTACCCATTCTTCGGGCAGAATCTGCTGTCCGTTCCAGTTTCCTTTCTGCAGGAACAGTTGTCCCATCTTGGCAAGGTCTTCCGTTTTGAGGTACAACCCCCAGCCTCCGGTATTGATGCCTTGCGGGCTTTCCTGCCACCGGGCGTTGACGATGCCAAGCGGGCGGAACAGACGGGGATAGAGATAATCCACCACTTTCTCGCCCGTCACTTTCTGTACGATGGCTGAGAGCATGTAGGTTCCCAGGCTGTTGTAGGTGTAGAAGGTACCGGGCTTGTGCTCCACGGGGAAGGCCAGGAACTCCTGCACCCAATCGGCGTTTGCCTTTTTGCGTACCGTTCCGGTGGGGTCGGTGTCGTGCCCGCAGTTCATGGTCAGCAGGTCGCGTACGGTCATGGCTGCCAGATTTTCGCTGACGGTTGCCGGAAGCTTGTCGGGGAAGAAGGAGATGACCTTGTCCGTCAGCTTCAGCCTGCCTTCGGAGGCGGCAAGTCCCACGGCGGTGGCGGTGAATGTCTTGCTGACGGAGTTCAGGATGTGAGGCTCATCCTCTTTCCCTTCGCCCATCCATTCTTCGGCAATGACATTGCCGTGTTGCACAATCATGATACTGTGCAGGTCTTGTCCGGCTTTCTTTACGGCATCCAGATATCTGTTCATGGCCTTGTCCAGCTTCGGAGTAGCGGCGGCGCGGGGCAGGCCCTTGGTCAGTTGGTTGATGGAAATCAGCTTTATGCCTTTGTCCTCAATGGCTTTCCGGACGCGGGGGCTTGTCAGCAGGTCGGTCACTCCCTGGCGGTCCAGCGCCACGTCCTCATATCCGATGTGGAAGACGGTTTTCATTTCATCGTTGTCCAGTGCCGGGTGGTCTAAGAAAAGGTAGCGCTGGCCCGGTTGCAACTTCTCCAATGCTTTGATGAAGCTAGCCTCCTTTTCTTCGGCGGTTCTTTTGGGGCCGTCGTACCCGATGTAGGTAAACCGGTAGTCCTTGGAGGAGTCCATGCGGTCGATGGACGGCAGGTTGTATTCTTTGGCGAGCCGTTGCACCAGCTCGTTCACTTCCTTGCTGAAACCGGTGGAGAGCATGTGTCCGGACAGATGGCTGAGTTGCGGAATGCTTTTCAGCGTCGTCTCTATCTGTGCGCGGAACTCCTGCTCTATCTCCTTGATGTCCCATTTCTGCTCCATGATGGACTGTCCCGGATAGGCGGGGTTAGGGAACATCATCGGGTAGAAATAGCCGTTCTCGTCCGTCAGGCTGGGGCAGTGGGTCAGCGGACGCCACTTCACGTTCTCCCACTCGCTGGTGATGACGAGGTGCAGGCCGACGTCCAGTCCCGGATTTTCTTTCAGCATCTTGATGGCTTCCGGATACCAGGCTGCTACGGGCATCACTTCCACGCTGCGGGCAATACCCGAGCGGTAGGTCTGGATGCAGGCTTCGTTGACGGAATGCAGGGCACCGAGATCGTCAATGCGGATGACAAGTGTCGGGGCGCCGGATTGTCCCCATACCGGCAATGCTCCTGCTGCGAGCAGGCATCCGGCAATCATGTTTTTCAGTCTTAAAGGTTTCATGGGTGGTAATGGTATGATGGTTAACAGTTTGGAAATGCGGGTTATAGCTTCGTCTCTCCCTCCACAAAATTCTCAAGGAAGAGGTTCTCGCCGTCAAAGACGGCGTACGAGAAGTAGTTTATCCAGTCGCCGAGGATGAGGATGCGGGCGGTACTGCTCAGCATCAGGTCCAGTTCGATGTGGCGGTGACCGTAGATGAAGTAGTTGATGTTGGGATGGCTTTTCAGGTATTCCTTGGTGTAGAGCACCAGGTATTCGTTGTTTTCTCCCATGTATGCGGGTTCTTTCCCGTCTATGCGTTTCAAGCGGCTGTGCTTGGCCCAGTTCAGTCCCAGCTCCATGCTCCAGCGGGGGTGCAGGGCAGAGAACAGCGTCTGTAGGGTACGGCTGCGGAACATGGCGCGCAGCATCTTGAACTTCTTGTCTGGGTCGCCTAGCCCGTCACCGTGGGCAAGGTAGAACTCTTTTCCGAAGATTTCGGTGGTCAGCGGTTCGCGGTGTATCATGACGCCGCACTCCTTGGTCAGATAGTCGCCGCACCAAAGGTCATGGTTTCCCGTGAAAAAGTGGACTTCTACTCCCAGGTCGGTCAGTTCGGACAGCTTGCCCAGAAAGCGGGTGTATCCTTTGGGCACTACGGTACGGAATTCGTACCAGAAGTCGAACATGTCTCCCAGCAGGTATACGGCCGATGCCTTGTGCTTGATGCTGTCCAAGAAGTTGACCAGCCTCCGTTCTTGGGTTCGTCCGTGTTCGATGGCTCGTGAGCCCAGGTGAGCATCCGAGAGGAAATATACATTCTTCATTTTCAACTTTCCATTTTCAACTTTGAACTTTCAACTGATTTAAAGGAATCCCAGCTCCAGTTTCGCTTCTTCGCTCATCATGTCCTTGTCCCACTCGGGTTCGAAAACGAGATTGATGGTGGCGGAGGTTACGCCGTCGATGGATTCCACCTTCTGGCGCACATCTTCCATGATGAAGTCGGCTGCCGGACAGTTGGGGGCAGTCAGCGTCATGTCGATGGAGGCTTCTCCCTGGTCGGAGACGTCTATTTTGTAAATCAGTCCCAGGTCGTATACATTTACCGGTATTTCCGGGTCGAATACGGTCTTGAGCATGGAGACTATTTTCTCTTCTATTTCAAATTTGGTCATATTCGTAGGGTTTTATATATAGGTTTTCAAAGAACAAAGCTATGGAATTTAATTGAAAATGCAAAGGAACGCCCTCCTTTTCATTACTTCAGAAAGGGTTTGACGGTGGGGAAACACGCTTCACCCGCTGGGGGAACTCCCTTTACCCCTGG
>OGFN01001260.1_pt1 | contig 9988 bp, 7 predicted proteins | sample 1570921 | NCBI WGS metagenome assembly OGFN01 (sample SAMEA2581940, study PRJEB24529) | metagenome | biome: Human gut stool | place: China | collected 2011
CGGTAGTTCTTCACTTCCGCCTTTTCATTCATTTCGAAAATGACAGAGTAAGCCAGTTTTTCTTCATCAGGACGCAGGGAGCAAATAAAGTTGCACAAACGTTCCGGCAGCATCGGGATGGTACGGTCTACCAGATAGACAGAAGTCGCACGTTTGGCTGCTTCCTTGTCGATGATGCTTCCTTCTTTTACATAGTGTGATACGTCCGCAATATGCACACCTACTTCCCATAAGCCGGGTTTCAGGGTGCGGATGGACAACGCATCGTCAAAGTCTTTGGCATCTTTCGGGTCGATGGTGAATGTCACGACATCGCGGAAATCTTCGCGTTCGGCATAATCTTCCGGCGTGATGTCGGCCGATAGTTTCTCTGCTGCAGCTTCTACTGCCTGCGGATATACGTACGGCAATCCGTATTCAGCCAGAATAGCGTGCATTTCAGTGGTGTTGTCACCCGCTTTTCCGAGGATGTCGATCACTTCGCCAAACGGATTCTTTGCTTCTTCCGGCCATTCGGTAATGCGGACAATAGCCTTATCACCGTTCTTTCCGCCTTTCAGCTTGTCTTTCGGGATAAAGATGTCGTTAGCCAGAGTACTGGTCTCCGTAAGCAGGAACGCATAATTCTTGCTGACTTTCAATACACCGACAAAGGTTTCGTTGGCGTGCTCCAGAATCTCGATTACCTGTGCTTCCAGCTGATGCTTTTTACGTTTGGCACACAAGGCAACTTTCACCTTGTCATTGTTCATTGCATGGGCAGAGTTGCGTTCCGCAATGAAAATGGGTTCTCCTCCCTCTTCAGGGATAAACGAGTTCTTTCCATTGCTTTTACGTACGAAGGTTCCGGTCAGAATCTGTCCTTTGTCATTGATTTTATAGCGCCCTTTTTCGATTTCAATCAGGAAGTTGTCTTCCAACATTTCTTCCACTACATCGATGCAGAGCATTTTTCCTGGATGGGTTGTAAGTTTTAGAGCTTGGAACAACTGCTTGAGGCTGAATGCTTCATTCGGCTTTGTACGGAAATAGTTGAGCAGTATCTCTACGAGCTCTTTTTTCTTCAGGTGCTTTCCGCCTTTCTTTTCTTTTTTCTTTTTAGCCATGTTGTTTTGTTTTAAATCAACAGCTCTCTGCTGTTGATAAGATTATCTTTATACAAAGAAAGTGATTTCCGGGGAATAAACGTGGTTTTTTCTGTTAAGATGCTGAAAAACTATTATCTTTGCCACATTCTTTTTACAAAAGTAAGATATGAATGAGATTGGAACATCCGTTCGCGAACGTGAGATTTACAAGGTAACCCTGGTGGGTAGTCTGGTCAATATTCTGCTGGTGGCCTGTAAGTTTGCGGCAGGCTTCTGGGGTAAGAGTGCGGCGATGATTGCCGATGCGGTGCACTCTTTGTCGGATTTGATAACGGACTTGATTGTCATCGTGTTTGTGCGTATTTCCAGCAAACCGGAAGATAAGGGACATGATTACGGACATGGAAAGTATGAAACACTGGCTACGTTCTTGATTGGAGCGGCTTTGCTGGCTGTAGGAGTAGGAATTTGCTGGAGTGGAATAGAATCAATCATCAGTTTTGCAAAAGGAGAGGCATTACAGTCGCCTGGCTGGATTGCACTGGCTGCTGCCATTGTATCCGTGGTATCGAAAGAAATTTTGTTTCATTACACCCGGCTGGTGGGAAAACGCTGTAATAGTCCGGCAGTGATAGCCAATGCTTGGCATCACCGCAGTGATGCATTTTCTTCCATCGGTACGGCCGTAGGTATTGGAGGAGCTATCTTGTTGGGAGAAAGCTGGCGTGTGCTCGACCCTCTGGCGGCAGTGATTGTCAGTTTCTTTATTGTGCAGGTGGCCGTGAAGCAGCTGAAGGCTTGCATTGATGAACTATTGGAACGCTCGTTGCCCGATGATATAGAGCAGGAAATTACGCAGACGGTATTGTCGCTGGATGGCGTGTCGCAGCCGCATCATTTGCGTACCCGCCGTATTGGAAGTCATTATGCGATAGACATGCACGTGCGGATGGACGGAAGTATCTCGCTACATGAGGCACATGAAAAGGCTACTGCCATTGAGCAGAAGTTGCGGGATACTTTTGGAGAGGATACCTACATCAGTATCCATGTAGAACCGGAAAAATAAGTTTATGGAGAAAAAAATATTAGTTACTGGTGCCAGTGGATTCATCGGGAGCTTTTTAGTGGAAGGTGCGCTGGAGCGTGGCATGCAGGTGTGGGCCGGTGTGCGGAAGAGCAGCAGCCGGAAATATTTGCAGGATTCACGTATCCATTTTGCCGTACTGGATTTTACTGATTCCGACCGTCTGGCCAGTCAGTTGGAGGAACAGAAACGCCAGCATGGGAAATGGGATTACATTATTCATTGTGCAGGGGTGACCAAATGCCTGGACAAGGCCGATTTTGAAATCGGGAATTACTGGGCTACCCGACATTTTATTGAGACCCTGAAGCGATTAGACATGCTTCCCGTGAACTTTATTTACATAAGTTCGTTAAGTATATTTGGACCGATTCGGGAAAAAGACTATTCATCCATTTGTGAAACGGACACTCCCCGACCTAATACGGCGTATGGACTGAGTAAACTGCATACCGAGGAATATTTGAAATCCCTCACCAATTTCCCGTATGTGATTTTCCGTCCGACGGGAGTTTATGGTCCACGGGAACGCGATTACTTCTTGATGGGGAAGTCAGTGCAGCAGCATGTGGATTTTGCAGCAGGTTTCAAACGTCAGGATATTACGTTTGTGTTTGTGAAGGACTTGGTACAGGCCATTTATCTGGCTATTGAAAAAAATGTCACAGGCCGCGCTTATTTTGTGAGCGACGGAAAGGTATATAGTAGTCATACGTTTTCCGACTTGATTCGGAAAGAATTGGGAGACCCGTGGATGCTTCGTTTCGTTTGTCCGTTGTTTCTTTTGAAAGCCATTTCCTTTGTGGCAGAGAATGTAGGACGAATACTCCGTAAGACGAGTACACTGAATTGTGATAAATACCGTATTATGAAACAGCGCAACTGGCGGTGCGACATCTCACCGCTGGAAAAGGAGTTAGGATATGTTCCCGAATATCCGTTGGAAAGAGGTGTAAAAGAAATCATTGCCTGGTATAAAAAAGAAGGATGGCTATAGAACTGAAGTTATTTGAACGAGTAGAAAGTGGAAAGGGCTTGTTTGCTGTAGAAAGCATTAGTTTGATTTACAATGCACTGACCACTATTTTGATTTTGCTTTTGTATCCCCGGATGGATCATCCCGGGATGATGTTGCTGGAGCGTCTGGGCATTGTGGTCCTGACGTTCGTACTGATATATTTGTATCAGGCATTCCCCTGTCGTTTGACGGCTTTTATCCGTATGGTCGTGCAAATGTCATTGTTGGCATACTGGTATCCGGATACGTTTGAATTCAACCGCTTGTTCCCGAACCTGGATTACGTGTTTGCTTCCGCTGAGCAGGCTATTTTCCATTGCCAGCCTTCGGTGGAATTTAGCAAGCTGTGTCCTTCCATGTGGTTCAGTGAGCCTTTCAATATGGGGTATTTCTTTTACTATCCCATGATGCTGATTGTGGTGGTATATTATTTCTTGACTCGTTTTGAATGGTTTGAGAAAATTTGCTTCGTACTGGTCACTTCTTTCTTCATTTACTATTTGTTTTACATTCTGGTGCCGGTGGCCGGACCTCAATTCTATTTCCCAGCCATTGGAATGGATAAAGTGAACGCTTGTGATTTTCCGGCAATAGGAGATTATTTTAATGACAATACTTTCTTGCTTCCTGGTCCGGGATATGAACACGGATTCTTCTATAATCTGGTAGAAGCTTCACAGGAAGTGGGTGAACGTCCTACGGCAGCTTTCCCCAGTTCACATGTGGGAATCTCTACGATTGTGATGATTATGGCCTGGCGTGTGAACCGGAAATTGGCCTATATTCTGTCCCCGTTCTATGTGCTGCTGTGCTGTGCCACAGTGTATATTCAGGCGCACTACCTGATTGATTCGCTGGTGGGACTTATTACCGCTTTCTTCGTCTATCAGCTGGCCACGCTGATGTATAAGCGCTGGTTTATTTCCCCGGTCTTTAAACGAATGTATTAAAAAAATCGGTAAGGATTATTCCTTACCGAAAGTAGCTTCTATATGGTCTAATATGCCATTCAGTTCATTTAATGTTTCTGCGCGAAGCATGGCAATGCGTGTGTCCTTGAAATTTGGAATCCCTTTGAAGAGAGGAGATGCGGCTAAGTGACGGCGTACGTGCAGGATACCTCTGCGTTCATCCAGCAGGTTTACACTGTCGAGTACTTCCTGACGCAATACATCCATTCGCCATTTGAAAGAAAGAGGCGGCAACTCTTCACCTGTTTCCAGATAATGTTTTACTTCCTTGAAAATCCAGGGACGTCCGAAACTGGCTCGTCCAATCATGATGGCATCTACTCCATATTGTTCAAAACACTCTTTGGCACGTTGTGGGGTAGTGATGTCACCGTTTCCGATAATGGGAATACGCATTCTCGGATTCTTCTTGACTTCTCCAATCAGGGTCCAGTCGGCTTCACCGGTATACATTTGTGCACGGGTACGTCCGTGGATGGTTAGGGCTTCAATTCCACAATCCTGTAATTGTTCCGCCAGTTCTACGATAATCTTGTGTTCTGCATCCCATCCCAGGCGGGTTTTCACGGTAACCGGAATCTTTACGGCATCTACTACCGCACGGGTTATTTCGAGCATCTTAGGTACGTTCTGCAGCATGCCGGAGCCAGCACCTTTTCCTGCCACCCGCTTCACCGGGCAACCGAAGTTCAGGTCTAATATATCAGGCTTGGCCTGTTCTACGATGCGGGCTGCTTCCACCATGGTATCCGTATCCTTTCCGTAAATCTGGATGGCTACCGGACGTTCCTTTTCACTGATGTTCAGTTTCAGCATGGTCTTCCCTACCGAACGAATCAGGGCATCGCTCGATACAAATTCCGTGTACACCATGTCGGCACCAAACTGCTTGCACATCAGGCGGAATGCAGGGTCGGTGACGTCTTCCATCGGTGCCAGTAATACTGGCTTTTCTCCTAAATCTATGTTTCTAATTTTCATTGCCTTGATATTGTCGCGCAAAGGTAGTGAAATTTTATTATATCCTGAAAAAACGCTACCTTTGCACCGTAATATTACAATCACGGAAATGAGTTATACAATCAAAGATTTTGAAATCATGGCACCCGTGGGCTCACGTGAGTCATTGGCGGCTGCCCTTCATGCCGGAGCCGATTCTATTTATTTCGGTATTGAAAGCTTGAACATGCGTGCGCGTTCGGCGAGCACTTTTACTATAGACGATTTACGTGAAATCGCCAAGATATGCGATGAACATGGAGTAAAGAGTTACCTGACTATTAACACCATTATTTACGACGAGGATATTACCTTGATGCGTAAAATAGTGTATGCGGCAAAAGAAGCAGGTATCAGTGCGGTTATTGCGGCCGATGTAGCAGTCATGGCTTATTGTAATGAAGTAGGACAGGAGGTACACCTTTCTACTCAGTTGAACATCAGTAACGCAGAAGCATTGAAATTTTATTCACGCTTTGCCGATGTGGTGGTGTTGGCACGCGAACTGAATCTGAAACAGGTACGTAAGATTTACGATGCTATTCAGGAGCAGCAAATCAAGGGTCCGATGGGTGAGCTGGTGCGCATCGAAATGTTCTGCCATGGAGCTTTGTGTATGGCAGTTTCCGGGAAGTGCTATTTGAGCCTGAACGAGCTGAATGCTTCGGCCAATCGCGGAGCTTGCATGCAGGTATGCCGTCGTGCGTATACGGTAAAGGATAAGGAAAGTGACATTGAACTGGAAGTGGATAACCAGTACATCATGTCGCCGAAAGACTTGAAGACCATTCATTTTATGGACGAGATGATTGAAGCGGGTGTACGGGTATTCAAGATTGAAGGTCGTGCCCGTGGTCCTGAGTATGTACGTACAGTAGTAGAATGCTACAAGGAAGCTATCCAGTCGTACATTGACGGTACATTCTCCGATGAAAAGGTGGCCAACTGGGATGAACGTCTGAAGACAGTATTCAATCGTGGTTTCTGGAACGGCTATTATTTAGGACAGCGTTTGGGTGAATGGAGCAAGAACTACGGTTCGGAAGCAACGGAGCGTAAAGTATATGCCGGACGTGGAATCAAGTACTTCTCTAATATCGGAGTGGCTGAATTCCTGATTGAAGCTTCAGAAATTAAAGTTGGCGATAAATTGTTGATTACTGGTCCTACTACCGGTGCCATGTATGTTACCTTGGATGAGGCTCGCGTAGATTTGAAGCCGGTGGATGTAGTGAAGAAGGGTGTACATGTGTCGTTTAAAGTGCCCGACCGTATCCGCCCCAGCGACCGTCTGTACCGCATGGTGCCTGCCGAAGAGTTGAAGGCAAAACGGAAAGAGTAAATTTATTTGAAGAATAATGATAGTATCCTGTCAGGGCTTTTAAAAAGGAGTCTTGGCAGGATTTTTTATGAGAATAGGATATAAACACCTCGGTTAATTATTTGTTGAAAGACTTGTGGATATGCTTGTTGATATTTTATCTTATTGTTGATTATCAGTGTAATATGAAAATTAACAGGCTGTGAATTACTTGTGAATAATAAATAAGTCTCTTTGGGATAGCTTGCTTGTTCTCATAATTATTTTACATTTGCACTCCAGAACTTAAAATCTTATGTAATATGAAAAAGATATATGTAAAAGAGTGGATGTTATTTCAACCATACGAACGACAGGATGAAGTAGATACGTACTATGTAAACGTTGCCAATCAGATAGCTGCATGTTTAAAGGATTTTGTTGGAGGACGTTATCCAGAACATTCAGTGCATGGAATTGCCATTTATTTGACGCTCTGGTTTCAGGATGTGATTTCACAGACCGGAATTTGGCAAGCATTCTCTGAAGAATGCCGTAAGCGGTATGGTTGCCTTATTCCTTTTATGACTCCGGAAAAAGAAAAAGATTATTATCCGGGAGAAGTGAATCCGGAAGATTTGCAGTTTCTGTTATGGCATTATCTTCAATGCATGGAGAAGCAGGCTGGTGGCGTATTGAATCCGGAAAATCCGGTTTTTGAGGAACTGGCTAATCAGATCTATGATTATTTGTCGGAAGAGTTTCAGGTGGCTCCAGAAAATGAGCGGCTGCATGCGATGTTTTATGGGGAGCCCTTTGGAGAAAACGATTATATGCGTTATCGTAGTGTACTGGAGTGGTTCCACTTCTGCAGTTATGTAGGTTTTGAAAACCGGGGTGAATATCAGAGAGTGGTAGATACGGTTGCACGGATGGGACAGAATGTCAATCCGCATATTTTGTCGTACGATGTAAAGCAGAACATTCTGTTTGAAGGACGCAAGAACTTGCTTTCCTTGACATCGGTAGAATGGCTGGCTTTGATAGGAAAGAATCATCTTGAAACAGCTTTGTGGGCTGAAGTAAAAGCTCTTCCACAGGAAATGTATCTTTATGAAGGAGAAGATGAAAAATTCCTGTTTGTGAAAGATTTGTCGAAAAAAGAAGGAGAACAGCTGAGTATTCGGAAAGACTCTTTAAATATGGATTCCTTGAAAGCCCGTAAGGAAGGAGTAACCATATTAAGTTGCCGACTGGTACAGTACGGAGGAGCCTGGTGGCAAGACGGTATGCTGGTTGTATCTGATTTACAGGAGAAAGTGCAGGAAGAGATTGACCAGCGAATTGCTGCACGTGAAGGCATAAAGAAAACATTTGATGAATTTATGAAAGCATCCGGTGGCAAACAATTTGTGTTCTGTAAGTCGGAAGAAGAAGTGCAGGACTTCCTTTCTCAGAAATTGGGATATAAGGAAAAAGAAGGAATGGAATTGCCGAAGATGGACGCGACACACGGATTGGTTCTGATGGTTTCTCCACATACCGGCATACATGTTCAAATGCAGTTGTGTGAATGCATTTCTTCACCGGATAATACATTCTATGATGCTGAAGCAGCCAAGAAGCAGGCTGCCATGTTTATATTGAATCCCAATGTGATACCTTACGATTTGAGTTGTGCTTTGCAGGATGCCGATATGCTTCCGGATGCTTGTCTGAACAGTGCGTTGGGCGAGGAACATGGACGGGAAACAATGAAGAGAAACGCATGTTTCTTTACAGATTATTTCTTTGAAAAATGCAGAGAGAAGGATTGTTGATTATTCAATAATCCCTCCTCCTAATACAATATTACCCCGATAAAATGCAGCTGCCTGTCCGCTGGCAATAGAGGCCAGCGGCTCATGCAGTTGTATATGCAGTCGCTGGTCGTCCAGTAAGGTGACAGTGCATCGGTTTGCTTGTTTCCGGTAGCGTATTTTAACAATGACATCTTCGTGTCCAAGCACTACATCGGGATTGATAAGGTTCCAGTGTGTGAGGTACATCTCATTTTTTTCCAGTGCTTGCAGATTGTCGCTGATAATTACCTTATTTTCCTGCGGAATGATTTCCTTGACAAAGAGCGCTTTGTTCAAGTGAATACCTAACCCTCTCCGTTTTCCGATGGTGTAAAACGGATAACCCTCATGTTTCCCGATTTTCTGTCCTTGCTCATCATAAAAGTTCCCAGGAATGATTTCACCTTCGGGTGCATGAGTTTTCAGGAAGGTACGGTAATCCATCGGGCAGAAACATACACCTAAACTGTCACGTTTCTTGGCGGCTTTCAGAAATCCGCGTGCGGCGGCGATTTCGCGTACACGGGTCTTGGTCAGTCCGCCCATAGGGAGGCACATTCTCTCCAGAATGGATTGTGGAAGTCCCCATAAGAAGAAAGACTGGTCTTTGTCTGCATCATTTCCGCAGGTAATGTACCAGTATCCATCTATTTTTTGTTTGTTGACGTAGTGCCCGGTGGCCAGATGATAAATACCTTTTTCGTCAGCTATCTGTTGCAGCAAGGGCCATTTCAGATAATTGTTGCAGAGTGTACAGGGCACGGGGGTACGTCCAGCCATGTATTCCTGAATAAAATAGCGTATGATTTTTTCCTGAAACATTTCCCGTGCATCGTAAATCAGATGAGGTATGCCTAGCGTACGGCATAGGTCACGTGCATCGTCCAGGTATTCTGTATTTCCATCTTTCTCATAAAAACGAAAGGTGATGCCGGTCACTTCGTAGCCTGCATCTTGCAATAGAAGGGCGGCAACCGAGCTGTCGGTGCCGCCGCTCATTCCCAATAGAACTTTGTTATTTTCTTTCATCGGGACAAAGTTACTCTTTTCTCAGTTCTGGCAATTTGATTTCTGCAATTTCTGCACTCCCATGAGTTATCAGGATACGCAGGTCACTGCCTCCTGTCTTGTTGAACCGAATGGTTTCTTCCTGATTGGGAGTAACTTCTCCGCGTTGTACCGGAAGGAATTGTCCGCCTCCGCTGGAAATCTGAATCTCGTAGTGTGTGCCGGCTTCTGCATTCTTCCAGGCTACATTGATACGGTCTACCTTGGCATTTTCTGCCAGCTCGAAGGAGATGTATTCTCCTTTTTCACCTTTCCAGGTAGTGGAATAGTCTCCGTCAACCACATGGAGGATATGGCTCTTGTTTTTGCTGGCACTGATAAAGTCACGCGGGTCCGATTCTATTATTTCATTAGCGGATGCTTGTCCGTAAGCTCGAATTTCAAGTCCTTTTTTCAGTCGGATGTCTTCGGAAGAAGCCCCTATCATAATCTGGAACATACCAGGCTCTACGACCCAGTGATTGTCTTTGTTGAGTAGCTGGAAGTCACGTGGAAGTAACTGGAAACTGATCTCTTTGGTTTCACCCGGCTCCAGGTGTACGCGTTCGAAGCCGCGCAAGTTCTTTTCATACGTAGTTACGCTGCTGATGACATCGCGTGTGTACAACTGTACTAC
>OGFN01001263.1_pt1 | contig 9964 bp, 10 predicted proteins | sample 1570921 | NCBI WGS metagenome assembly OGFN01 (sample SAMEA2581940, study PRJEB24529) | metagenome | biome: Human gut stool | place: China | collected 2011
TCTTCACATCGGTTTTGATGACCCGTCGCATGCCACCGGAACTCCGGAATTTATTGAAGCAGAATTCCGTCGTGTGCGGGATGAGATTAAAAAAGCCTTCGCCCGTTTCTATATTACGGAAATCCGAAAAGAAGAATTGCCAGCCTGCTCTTGCGGAAGTTGCGGTTAATATGCTTATTCTGTTGTAGCTTCTTTGGTTTTGCGATACATCGTAATGTTTGGAATGAATTCTTTGTTATTTCATCATTTTTTAATAGTTTCGTCACTATGAAACCAAACTTAACAAAGTTGTATATGACAGAATGGGATAAAATGCAGGAGCATCAAATCTATAATGATTTTGATGCTGATTTGTTTAAGCTGAGGGTTAAGGCAAAAAAGCTGTTTAAGGAGTTTAACCGCACTGAAGATGAAGAAGTTGAACGACGTCAGGAAATCATGCACAAACTTTTCAAGAAAGTAGGGGAGCGGGTGTGGATAGAGCCGGACCTTGCTTGCGAATTCGGTAAAAATATTACGATTGGAAATGATGTCTATATTAACTTCGGATGTACGCTCCTCGATTGCGGGCAGATAACGATAGGTAACAATACGTTATTGGGGCCTAACGTAAGTATATATTCTGGCAATCATTCACTCGATGCGGCAGAGCGGATAGCGGGTGCTTTGATTCCTGAACCCATTACCATAGGCAATCGGGTCTGGATTGGAGGCGGCAGCACTGTCCTCAGTGGAGTGACGATAGGCGATGATACCGTTATCGGTGCCGGAAGTGTCGTAACTCATGACATCCCTTCGGGTGTCGTGGCAGCTGGAAATCCCTGTCGTGTATTAAGAAAAATCACGGATAAAGACAAAGTAGGTTTTCCCATATAGCAGATTGTTTCTCCATAATAAGGAAAGGCATCACGATGAGGTAATCTTCCAAAAGTGGGGTGAGTTACATATTGTCCAGTTATAAAACGAAAGGCTGTTTCAAATTACATTATTCTAATTTGAAACAGCCTTTTTACTGCTTTCTCTCAGCAAATAAATATAGGCTAAAAAAACGCCTTTGCGTTTTAATTAAAACACAAGGACGTTTAGATTAAAACGCAAAGGCGTTTGACATGAAATGTACTTGCGTTTGACATGAAATGTACTTGCGTTTGAGATAAACGCACTTGTGTTTTTGGAGGAGAATAAAACGAATGAATCGATTTTACTTTTAATTTAATTAACTGTTTGAATATATATTATTTACGATAAATTCGTAGATTTGCGAAAGGTTCGTAGAAAAACTCGTTCGATATGGAAAAGCTAACTTATCAGGAAGAAGAAGCCATGCGCTTTATTTGGAACTTGGGACCATGTTTTGTGAAGGATGTGGTGGGCTGCTATGCTGAACCTAAACCACCTTATACCACGGTGGCCTCCATTATTAACAACCTGAAGCGGAAGGGATACCTGCAGGCGGAAAGGTTTGGTAATACTTACCGGTATACTCCTTTGGTGGCTCAGGAAGAATATACCAGCAAGTCTGTGGGCAACATTGTGCGCAATTACTTTGCCAATTCTTATAAGGAGATGGTTTCGTTCTTTGCCAAGGAACAGAAGATTTCCAAGGAAGACCTGAATGAGATTATCAACCTGATTGAAAAACATGAAGACAAATAAAAACTTATTTCTATGCTATACCTTCTTCAAGTCAATGTCGGATTAATCCTGTTTTACGCGCTCTATAAACTGGTATGCACGCGGGATACCTTCTTTCGTTCCAGAAGATTTATCCTGATAGTGTCGCTTGTATTGCCATTCATTCTGCCTTTTATCGACGTGCGTGAATGGCTGGAAAGCCGTGACCGCATGATTATGCTCACTCACTTTGATTACTCGGCGGTGTTGCCGGAGATTGTGGTGGGCAGTGAAGCAGTAGAAACCGGGAACCGTGTATTCGTGCTGTCTGAGTGGATAGGTTATCTGTATCTTGCCGGGGTACTGGTATTGCTCGTCCGGCTTGTGATTCAGGCATTCAGTCTGTATCGCCTCATTGTACGTATGCCGGAAAAAGAGATAAACGGCGTCCGCGTAAAATGTTTGAATGACCCTTCCGGACCGTTCTCTTTCTTCGGATGGATTTTCATGAATCCTGCCGCGGTGAAGGAAGATGAAATCAATGAAATCCTGACGCACGAAATGGCGCACGTAAAGCAGCATCATTCTGTCGATGTACTTCTTGCCGAGATGGTCAGCATCTGCTGCTGGATGAATCCCTTTGCCTGGCTGTTGAAACGCGAGGTCAGACTCAACTTAGAGTTCCTGGCCGACAGGAAAGTAATGGAGGCAGGGTTTGCTACTAAAAGCTATCAATATCACCTGCTTGGGTTGGCCTACAACCACAAGTACGGGTTATCCAATAATTTCAACTTCTCTCACCTTAAACAACGTATCATTATGATGAACAAGAAAAAATCAAATGCTACAGGGCATATCAAATATGCGCTGTTCGTGCTTCCGGCCTTTGCTCTACTCGTTGCCGGAAACATCTCCTGCTCGCAGGATGCATCACAGACGGAGGATGCAAAAGAAGAAGTTGTTGCCCCGGTAAGTCCGGAAGCAAAAGAAGCTCCCGCAGATAGTACGGCTAAAGAAGAAGTATTTATGGTTGCAGAACAGATGCCTGAATTTCCGGGAGGAATGAAGGAGTTGTTGAAATTCCTTCAGAACAACCTGAAATATCCGGAAAATGCCATGAAGAATAATGTGCAGGGACGGGTAATCGTGCAGTTTGTGGTGGAAAAAGACGGAACTCTTACCGAATTCAAGGTGGCTCGTTCTGTAGATCCGGATTTGGATGCAGAGGCTTTGCGCGTGCTGCAGATCATGCCTAAGTGGAAGCCGGGCATGCAGAGGGGGAAGATCGTAAGGGTAAAATTTACCGTACCTGTTTCCTTCAAACTTCAGTAAATTATGTTTGAGTCCGCTTTAAAAATGGGCTGTAATTATGCTTAAATGCTTCTGAGAGAAGTTGGAATGTAATCCTGTATTTTAGAGCGGACTCATGTGTTATACAAATATAATGTCATGAAAATCATTGTAATATTATTCTTCTCCATGTTATTGGCTCTGCCGATTTACGGACAAAATAGAGAGACGGACTATCTGTCGCATGTACTGGAGAAAATGAATGCCGTAGAATCGGTAACCTATCATTGTGTGAAAAAGGCATGGGAACCGGGAGACAAAGAGCCGGTGTACAGTGTGCCAAGAGAAATTTATGAGCATGTGAATCCGCAGGATACTGCTGTGGGTTATTCTTTCTTGTGTGCCTCGGATAAGGAATTCAGACAACCACTTTGGGTATATGACGGAACTGTGTTTGCTTACATAGAGAAAGAAGAAAAAGAAGTACGGATAGATGATTTCACTCAGAAAAGTCCCCTTCCATTCAGAGTTATTATGCCTCAAGCTTTTGGTTGCATGAAATCCATTCTTGAGTATGTATTGAATACTCAGGATAGCATAGTCCTCAGTTTGAAGGATGAGGGGAAAGATTATCTGATGGAATTAAGTATCCATACACCGTATCAGGTGGAGTTCTTTGGTAAAGCTTGTTACATGCCGCAGAATCCGTATATATATGATCCGACATCTATTTACAAAATCTGGATTTCAAAAGAAAATGACATGCCTTATCGTTATCGCAGGGAGATGCAGCATAGCATCAGTGAGGGTATTTGTTCCGATTTTGTGTATAATCCTTCAGGAAAGGGAAAAATTGTGGCGGAAGATTATTATCCGGCAGATTATGTGCGGCGTATAAAAGGAGAGAAGTCTCAGAAGGCGACTGTGGATATGACGGGTAAAAAAGCTCCAGACTGGACGCTTACTGATATGAAGGGGCAGCAGGTTTCTTTAAGCGGTATAAAGTCGAAGGTCATCTTGTTGCAGTTCACAGGGATAGGCTGCGGACCATGTAAGATTTCGATTCCTTTCTTGAATAGGTTGAGAAAAGAATATGCGGTGAACGAGCTTGAAGTGCTGGCTGTGGAAACGTGGGGAAGGTCGAAGTCGTCTTGCGAAGCCTATGTGAAAAATCAGGGAATAGAATACAGTTTTCTGACAGCCGATAAGGATACAATTGCTAAACTTATAAATGATTATCAGGCTGGTAGCGGAGTTCCGCAGTTTTACTTGATAGGTAAAGATCGCACGATAATTGCAAAGTTTCAAGGCTATGCGGAAAAGACAACAGATGCAGAGATAGAAAAGAAGATAAAAGCGAATTTGTAGACCGAAAAAACGTATTCTCCTCAATCCTTGCATTTTCTGTAGATTTTTCTATACATTTGCAGCCATACATTTAAACAAAGAAAAACAGATGCATCGTATCACTCCCTGTTCGCAAAAGGTCATGCTTCGGTTCCGTCGTTGGAGCCGGAAGGAATATGCTGCGTTTGTAAGCCTGCACCGCCATGTCACCATCGGACAGGTGGGACGAGGAATTGCAGATGCTTCATTGGGCAAGCAGAAAACGGCAGTGTGCGAGGGAAAGAAAACGGAAGGCACGTCATGGACTAGCTTTTCAGAGGAAGATGCACTCTTTGGAAGTGGAGGACTAGGGCTTGGAGGAAGTCTATTCGAAACAGACCGGACAAGATTGTGGTGTCTGCTGGTGCCGCAAAGGGAAGAAGTGCCTGCGCTGCTTTTAGATAAAATAAATAAGATAACAATAACCGGAAGGGATGTTTCCGCTTCAGGTCAAGTCTGACAGACTTAACCGAAGCGGAAACATCCCTTCTTTTTTAGGATAAATACGTATGGAAAGATTACAGAAATTAGAAGAGAAGATAAAGGAAGGGGGCATGCTTACTTCGGAAGAGGCTTTGTGGCTGCTCGAGGAAGCGCCTTTTGAGGAGCTGTGTGAGGTGGCTCACCGCATTACGGTGGCATACGCTTCACGGAAGTTTGACATGTGTTCCATCATTAATGCCAAGTCGGGTCGTTGCCCTGAAAACTGCAAATGGTGTGCCCAGTCGGTGCATCATCACACGGGTGTGGAGGAGTACGGACTGGTGAGCGAAGAGGAATGTTTGCGTCAGGCAAAGATGAACGAAGACCAAGGTGTGGCTCGTTTTTCGCTGGTGACCAGTGGTCGTCGGCCTTCGGCGGGAGAGGTAGAGAAACTTTGCAAGCACTTTGCATACCTTCGGGCGCACAGTAAGATTGAATTGTGTGCGTCGTTAGGACTGGCTACGGAAGAACAGCTTGCAGCCTTGTATCGTGCCGGGGTGAGCCGTTATCATTGCAACCTGGAAACGGCGCCTTCGTTCTTCCCGACCTTGTGTTCCACGCATACGCAGGCACAGAAGATAGAAACGCTCCAGGCAGCTCGTCGGGCGGGCATGGACGTGTGTAGCGGAGGCATCATCGGCATGGGAGAAACGCCGGCCCAGCGGGTAGAACTGGCACTGACCTTGCGGGAACTGGAGGTACAGTCCATCCCGTTGAACCTGTTGCAGCCCATCAAGGGAACGCCGCTGGAACACGCAAAGCCGCTGACGGCGGAAGAGGTGCTGCGTACGGTGGCTATGTTCCGCATGGTGAACCCGACGGCTTTCCTTCGCTTTGCCGGAGGGCGCTCGCAGTTGAGCGAGGAGACGGTGGACCGTGCGCTGTATGTGGGAATCAATTCGGCCATTGTGGGGGATTTGCTGACTACCCTTGGCTCAAAAGTAACAAAAGACAAAGAACGTATAAAGGAGGCAGGATATGAATTGTGAGAAATTGCTTGACGAATTTGACCGGAACCATTTGTGGCATCCGTATACTTCAACTTCAAACCCACTGCCCACTTATAAGGTGGAACGGGCACAGGGTTGTACCTTGACGCTGGCCGACGGTACGGAACTGATTGATGGCATGTCATCGTGGTGGTGTGCTGTGCATGGATACAATCATCCGGTGTTGAACCAGGCAATAGAAGAACAGCTTCACCGGATGTCACACGTGATGTTCGGGGGACTGACACACGAGCCGGCTATCGAATTGGGAAAGGAATTGCTGAAAATCGTGCCTCCCAGCATGGAATACATTTTTTATGCCGACAGTGGGTCGGTGGCTGTGGAAGTGGCTTTGAAGATGGCGGTGCAGTATCAGTTTGCGGCAGGTCATCCGGAGAAAAATAATTTCGTGACCATCCGTTCGGGCTATCACGGCGATACGTGGAACGCCATGTCGGTATGCGACCCGGTAACGGGCATGCACAGCCTGTTTGGTTCGGCCCTTCCGGTGCGCTATTTTGTACCTTCTCCGCAGTGCCGTTTCGATGCCGAATGGGATGAGAAGGACATCGAACCCTTACGTGAAGTCATCATGCAGCATCACGGTGAGCTGGCGGGACTGATTTTAGAGCCGATAGTGCAGGGTGCCGGAGGCATGCGTTTCTATCATCCGCAGTATTTGCGGGAGGCGGCACGTCTCTGCCGGGAGCATGGTATGCTCCTGATTTTTGACGAGATTGCCACAGGCTTCGGACGTACGGGGAAATTGTTTGCATGGGAACATGCGCAGGTGGAACCGGATATCATGTGTATCGGTAAGGCACTGACAGGAGGGTATATGACCTTCTCGGCGGTGCTGGCTTCGGCAAAGGTGGCCGACTGTATTTCTTCCAAGGAGCCGCGTGCGTTCATGCACGGTCCTACGTTTATGGGCAACCCGCTGGCTTGTGCCGTGGCATTGGCATCTGTGCGTCTGTTGTTGTCGTCAGGCTGGCAGGAGAAGGTGCGCCGAATTGAAGCACAGTTGAAAGAAGAACTGGCACCGGCGGCTTCGTTGCCGCAGGTGGCCGATGTCAGGGTACTGGGTGCCATCGGAGTGATTGAAACCAAGAAGCCGGTTGACATGGGCTGGATGCAGCGTCGGTTTGTGGAAGAAGGTATCTGGGTACGTCCGTTCGGACGGTTGGCCTATATCATGCCGCCTTTCATTATCCGTCCGGAAGAACTGACGAAACTGACGAGCGGTTTGTGCAAGATTGTCGGCGAAATGCCGGAATAAAAACAAAGGAGGTGAATTATGGAAAATGAAATACAACCCGGACTGGACGGAGATTTTCAGCTGGAACTGGATAAGCTGGAGGCGTGTGGCAACCTGCGTGTGTTGCCGGAAACCTGTAGCGAAGGGAAATGGATTGAGGCCGGTGGACGGAGGATGTTGAATCTGTCGTCGAACGATTATCTGGGACTGGCTTCGGATAAGGCGTTGCGTGAGGAATTTCTGCGGACGGTGAAGGAAAGGGATTTGTGCTTTTCTTCCTCGTCTTCACGGTTGCTGACGGGCAACTTCCCAGCCTATAGGGAACTGGAATCGCTGCTGGCTTCGTTGTTTGGAGCGGAGAGTGCACTGGTGTTCAGTAGCGGGTATCACATGAATACGGGAATTCTTCCGGCGGTGACCGATGCAAACACGCTGATTTTAGCCGACAAATTAGTGCATGCAAGTCTGATTGACGGCATCCGCTTGTCGGCGGCCAAGTGCATCCGTTACCGTCATCAGGACTATGCACAGTTGGAGAATCTGCTGGCCAAACATCACGGCGAGTATCACCGGATTATTGTAGTGACCGAAAGTGTGTTCAGCATGGACGGTGACGTGGCTTCGCTCGACCGGCTGGTGGAACTGAAGCGCCGTTATACCAACGTGATGCTGTATGTAGACGAGGCGCACGGCATTGCCGTACGGGGCCAGCGAGGGCTGGGGGTAGCCGAGGAACAAGGTTGCCTGAAGGACATCGATTTCTTGTGCGGTACCTTCGGCAAGGCGATGGCTTCCGTGGGAGCGTATGTAGTGTGCCGGAAGGTGATACGCGATTACCTGGTGAACCGGATGCGTACGTTGATTTTCACCACGGCCTTGCCGCCTATCAATGTGGCATGGATGCGCTTTGTCTTGTCGCACCTGGAAGATATGCAGGCACGGCGGGAGCATCTGGCCAGAATCTCAGCAAGCCTGCGGACGGCTATCCGTGAGAGTGGGGTGGAATGTCCGTCGGAAAGTCATATTATTCCCCTGGTAGTGGGAGCCAATGAGAAGGCCATCTGGAAGGCCTTGCAGATGCAGGAACGCGGCTTTTATGTGTTGCCGGTGCGTCCGCCTACTGTACCCGAGGGAACAGCGAGGTTGCGTTTCTCGCTGACTTCGCTGATTGAAGAAGAGGAAATGGCACGGTTGTGTCATGAAATGAAAGCATGAAAACAGAAAGAAATTAAGATATGAAACAACGGTTTATCAAGAAGGAAGGAAATTCTACATTGCTGCTCTTCTTTGCCGGATGGGGCTCGGACGAAAATCTGTTTGCCGGACCGGTGCAGGAGGGATGTGACTGCCTGTTGTGTTTCGACTATAAGGATTTGGATTTTGACTACAGTCTGCTGGGGGGGTACAGGGAGATACGGGTCATGGCCTGGTCCATGGGGGTATGGGTAGCCTGCCAGGCATTGGCCGGAAAAGAATATCCTTATGGGATGAGGCTGGCAGTGAACGGTACGCCTTTCCCTATTCACGATACAAAAGGTATTCCTGAAACTATCTTTCAGGGAACGCTGGAGAACTTTTCGGAACCGGTGCTGATTCGTTTCCGTCGGCGGATTTGCGGGTCGGCCGCACAGGTGAAGACATTCCTGTCACATCACCCTTATCGGGAGGTAGACGATTTGCACCAGGAGCTGGCGGCTTTGTGGACGGTAGTAAAGAATCGTCCGGCTGTGGAGTGGACCTGGGACAAGGCGATTGTCGGGACGAACGACAAGATTTTTCCGCCTCAGAACCAGCGCGAAGCCTGGCAGGGAGTGACCGTGGAAGAAGTGGATGCGGAACACTATGACGAGGAGTTGTTCCGTGAGTTGCTGAACGGAGAAAGTCGCTTATGGACAAGGCCCTGATTAGTCGGCGCTTTGCCAAGGCCGTGGGGACTTACCTGGATAAGGCCGATGTGCAGCGTTACGTGGCATCCCGGATGGCAGAACTGACCGGTCGCTATATCCCTTCGGACATACAGGAACGGGTACTGGAAATTGGCTGCGGCACGGGCATGTTCACGCGGATGTACTTGCAGCAGGCTGCACCGGAAGAAATGTGGCTGAACGACCTTTGTCCGGAGGTGGAACCTTACCTGGCAGATGTGCTGGGTGAAAAGGTGCATTTCATGGCGAAGGATGCAGAGACATTAGCCTTTCCGGAAGGACAGGACCTGATTGTATCGTGCTCGGCGGTGCAGTGGTTTGAAGACCTGCCACGTTTCTTTTCAGGATGCCGGAAGTTGCTGCACGAAGGGGGATACCTGGCTTTCAGTACCTTCGGTCCTCACAATACGGAGGAGGTGGCGACACTGACTGCGGCAGGATTGTCGTATCCGTCGCTGGAGGAACTGAAAGAGATGCTGACGGCACGTTATGAAGTGGTATATACCCACGAGGAACAGTTGCGCTTGTCATTCTCTTCTCCTTTGGATGTGTTGAAGCATTTGAAGGAGACTGGAGTGACAGGCACGGCTGCACAGCCATGGACACGCGGTAGGTTGCAGGAGTTCTGCCGGAATTATACGAAACAGTTTTCGGATGAACGTGGAAAGGTGTACCTGACCTTTCATCCTATTTATATGATATGTAGAAAATAAAAAGGTTACGAGTATGAAAAAGAATGTATATTTTGTCAGCGGTATCGATACCAATATCGGAAAGAGTTATGCCACGGCTTACCTGGCTAAGACCTGGAATGAGCGGGGCATCCGTACTATTACGGAGAAACTGATTCAGACGGGGAATACAGACATGTCGGAAGATATCGAGCTGCACCGCCGGATTATGGGTACCGGCTTGTTGCTAGAAGATAAGGAACGATTGACCATGCCGGAGATTTTTTCTTATCCCTGTTCTCCACATCTGGCAGCGGAGATAGACAAGCGTCCGATTGATTTCGATAA
>OGFN01001295.1_pt1 | contig 9756 bp, 9 predicted proteins | sample 1570921 | NCBI WGS metagenome assembly OGFN01 (sample SAMEA2581940, study PRJEB24529) | metagenome | biome: Human gut stool | place: China | collected 2011
CTCCAATCCGGGGCCGGCTGTGGGTTTTACGATGGCATCCATCATCTGTTTCATTTCAAATCCGCCCTTTCTTCAGAAACTCATATGTCCGTACAATGTGGACTGCACAATTAAATATGTGCACCCTATAAAGACATATTACCGGACAAATCCGGTCCTGTCAAGGGGAATTTGGTGTTTTAAAACAAAAACGTTCCGCAGAACGGAAACATAATAGGACGTTAGCACCAAAACCGGATGCTTCGCGCACTACAGACGCGGCGTCATTCCGGCTCGTGCACGCCGTTCCGGTATTCCCTCGGTGCACATTGGTAAAAGCGCCGGAACTGCTTGGAAAAATATGAGTGAGGACATGATCAGAACGCTTGTTATTCTTGATCGAGCAGGCAATTTTGATCGATAAATAGAAAACACCCCGCTGTAGCAAATCATCACTACGGCGGGGTGTACGAGTGTGGTGTACTAATAGTGTACAAATAATGTACTAGTGTACATCATCTCACTGCATTTATCCACTTTTAACCACGGCTGAAGGCATTGAAAACACTTGGTTTTTGCCAATCAGGCTTACTTCATGGCCTCTTCAACTGCGACTGCAACCGCAACCGTAGCGCCGACCATGGGGTTGTTGCCCATGCCCAGGAAGCCCATCATCTCGACGTGCGCAGGGACGGAGGAGGAGCCTGCGAACTGTGCATCGGAGTGCATACGGCCCATGGTGTCGGTCATGCCGTAGGAAGCGGGGCCTGTAGGTGCCGGCGACCGGATGCTGGAAGCGGGTCGGGTTGGTGGAGTTACCGGTGATGGAGACGTCGACGCCTTCCTTGTGCATGATGGCAACGCCCTCGCGGACATCGTCAGCGCCGTAGCAGCGGACGTTGGCGCGCTCGCCCTCGGAGTAGCGGATCTCGCGGACGATCTTGAGCTCGCCGGTGTAGTAGTCGAACTGGGTCTGGACATAGGTGAAGCCGTTGATACGGGAGATGATCTGGGCAGCGTCCTTGCCGAGGCCGTTCAGGATGACGCGCAGAGGCTTTTTACGGGCCTTATTCGCGTTCTTGACGATGCCGATGGCGCCCTCAGCGGCCGCAAAGGACTCGTGGCCTGCGAGGAAGCAGAAGCACTCGGATTCCTCGGACAGGAGCATGGCGCCCAGATTGCCGTGGCCGAGGCCAACCTTGCGGTCGTCGGCGACGGAGCCGTCGATACAGAAGGCCTGCAGGCCCTCGCCGATGGCGGTAGCGGCTTCGGCAGCGGTCTTAACGCCCTTCTTCATGGCGATGGCAGCGCCGACGGTGTATGCCCAGCACGCGTTTTCGAAGCAGATGGGCTGAATGCTCTTGACGATCTCATACGGGTCAAAGCCCTTGGCCTGGCACATTTCGCGGCAAGCCTCGACGGACTCGATGCCGTACTGCTTGAGGACGCCGTTGATCTTGTCAATTCTTCTGTCGTAGTTTTCAAACAAAGCCATTTTCGTGTCCTCCTTTTCTTATTCCTGACGCGGGTCGATATACTTCGCCGCGGTGTCCCACTGACCATAGTGGCCGGTGGCCTTCTTGATGGCCTCGGCAGGCTCGTCGCCCTTCTTGATGAAGTCCATCATTTTGCCGAAGTTGATGAATTCGTAGCCGACGATCTCGTCGTCCTTGTTGAGGGCGATCTTGGAGCAGTAGCCCTCGGCCATTTCGAGGTAGCGCGGGCCTTTTTCCTTCGTGGCGAACATCGTGCCGACCTGGCTTCTGAGGCCCTTGCCGAGGTCTTCCAGAGAAGCGCCGACGGCGAGGCCGTCCTCGGAGAACGCGGACTGGCTGCGGCCATAGACGATCTGCAGGAACAGCTCGCGCATGGCGGTGTTGATAGCGTCGCAGACGAGGTCGGTGTTGAGGGCCTCAAGAATGGTCTTGCCGATGAGAATTTCGGAAGCCATTGCGGCGGAATGGGTCATGCCGGAACAGCCGATCGTCTCGACCAGAGCCTCTTCGATGACGCCGTTCTTGATATTCAGGCTCAGCTTACACGCGCCCTGCTGCGGTGCGCACCAGCCCACGCCATGGGTAAAGCCGGAGATATCCTTGATTTCCTTTGCCTGCACCCACTTGCCCTCTTCGGGAATGGGAGCCGGGCCATGATACGCGCCCTTGGCAACCGGGCACATATGCTTGACTTCTGCAGTATAGATCATATACAGGTCTTCCTTTCAAGAATTCTAAAAGCCGGAATTGGCTGTTATTACGATTGGATTATACCCAGATTCGCGTGGGAAGTCAAGAATTTGCAGAAAATTAGCGGGAAGCTGGTGATGAAGCGAGCGGGATATGCCGCACCGGCACGTTCCGCGTCGAGTATCAGCTTGACTTTCGCACAGTATGGCATTCCGGCAGACGCACAGCTTTGGCAGGGCCGGAAGCAGATCATCGCTTCCCCGTCAGATGCAGCACGCGGTCTGCGAGGCCGCAGAAGAGCAGGCCGCAGGCGAGGGCCTCATCCTCTGCGTCGGCCATGGCGGGGACGAATTCGAACGCCGCGCCGAAGGCGTCTGCAAGCGACTCAGACGTGCGGCCCGTCAGCGTCCGCACGTCATAGACAGGACGCTTCATGCAGACGGCCTCGCTTCCGGCTGCGGACAGAAACGCCAGCTCGTCCGCGCGGAACAGGATCAGCGGCGCGTTCTCACCGAGATACGCGTCAACGGCGGGCAGGAGCCGGGCCAGCCTCGGCGCGTCCTGCGTCATGCGTTCCGTCACGCCCGCCTCGCGGGCGTATTTTGTCAGACCATTTTCCGGGCTTACGCAGGCGGTCAGCACGGATTCCGGCGCAAAGCGGCGGAATTTCAGGATCGAAAGCTGCGCAATTTCGCCGCGCGAGGGGCTTTTACCCGTTGTTTTGAACGCGAGAATGTAAAATGTTTCCAGAGATTCCGGCGCGGTCTTCCGCGTGAGCGCCGCAGTGTCGGGCGGCGTGTAGTCCGGCCTCTTTTCCGGCGCAGGCGCGTCGGCCAGTCCCGGCTGAATGGGCCGGAGCTGCTTTTTTACGCCCTCGAACCATTTCTGCCCCCGCAGCGCGGCCTCAAGCGCCGCCTGTTGCTGCGCGGCCTGCTTCAAAACGGCGGCGCTCAGATCCTCCAGCAGATCGCCGGACGTGCGGCGGCTGGGGATCCTGCCGTGCCTGCCGAAGCCCGGCAGAAGAAATTCGTTGGAATACTCGACAAAGCGCGCCTTTTCCCGCAGGATCGCAGCCGTCTGCGCATCTGCCTTCGCGCTGTCCCAGCGGGCGCAGAAGGCCTTGCAGAGCCGGATATCCCGTTCCAGCATCCATGCCGGGCCGCGGCACGAAAGCGCGTCAATGCGCGTATACGCATCCGCAAGCGTTTTATACAGCGCCTCCGCCTCCGGCTGCGGCAGCGGGGGCATTTTCGGCTGCACGGGTGGGTCGGTCAGAATATCCGGCAGCAGCTCCGGCGCGGAAAGCTCCGACGGGGCAGGCACGGGAGCTGCGGGAGCCGCCTGCGGCTCCTGCTTTTCCGCCCGCTTCGGCAGCGCACTCACAACGACGGCGGCAAGCCCGCCCGCAGACAGGATCCCGGCTGCGATCAGGCTGTACTGCGCGGCGGCAAAGCCCAGCAGGATCAGCAAAAACCCAATGATAATGCCCTTGACGGAACGCACGGCATTTCCTCCTTTGCGATTTACACGGAACGCTGCGGGAACTTTTCCAGACAGTAAAGCTGTTCTTCATCCAGCCGGTCGCCGCCGGGGGCGAAGGCGTAACCGAGTTCCTGATAAAAATGCAGCGCGTTGATGGAAGCGGGGATCACGACGCGCGGCGCGCGCAAAAACAGCGGATCGCGCTCGATCGTCTCAATGAGCGCGCGGCCCACGCCGCGCTTCTGCTTCTCCGGCAGCACAAAGACGGAATAGAAGCAGCCCTCAGCCGGGTTTTTGTAGTACGGGCCGAAGGCGGCGCAGCCGATCACGGTCCCGTCATCCTCGCAGGCGACGTAGAAGTGCATCTGTTCGCCGCGTCTCAGGAAGTACGCGCGATCCTGCTGGGCGACCATTTCCTCGACGAAGGCCGCGTCATAGACAGCGCCGGAGGTGATGCGGGTGGCAAGCTCCGACACGCGGACGACCGCGTCCGCATCGGCGGGGTCAAAACGGCGGATATACATATTACGATTCCTCCCTGTTTGTATGTTCAAACTGTCTGATCTCGTTCAAAAAGGCCGCGCCGTAGCGCTCGGCCTTGACATGGCCGACGCCGGAAACCTCCAGCAGCTCCTGCATGGAGCCGGGCCGCTTCGCGGCCATATCCAGAAGCGTTGCGTTGGAAAACACGATATAGGCCGGGACGCCCTGCTCCTGCGCGATGCGGAAGCGAAGCGCCTTCAGCGCGGCCAGAAGCGGCTCGTCCGTCCGGGACGCAGCTGCTTTTTTCTGCGTTCTCGGCCCGGCGAGCGTCGTATGCTGCACGCGCGCAAGCACCTGTTCGTCGGAAAACAGCACAGCCGCTGCCCGCTCCGTCGTGTCGATCCCGCCGTGGACGGGATCAGTCTCCAGATATCCCGCGCGCTCCAGCAGCTCGATCCATTCTCGAATCTGCGCGCCCGGCAGCGCGGACATCAGTCCGTAGGTCGGCAGCAAATCAAGCCCCAGCTCCCGCACGCGTGCCGAACGGCCCCCGTGCAGCGTTTGGCTTAGAATCGACGCGCCAACGCAGTAGCCGAGCCGGTTCCGCGCCCGCACAACGCAGGACAGGATCATCTGCGCCTCGCGCGTGAGGTCCCGCGTCTCGTATTCCGCCAGACAGTTCCCGCAGTTGCCGCAGGTTTTTTCATGCGGCTGGCCAAAATAGTCGAGCAGATACCCGCGCAGACAGTCCTGCGTCTTGCAGTAGCCTGTCATAGCCTCCAGCCGGGCCAGATCCTGCGCCTGCACCATCTGCCGCTCCTCGTCAGTCAGCTCCTCGTTCTCTGCGGATGAATTGAAGATCAGAAATTTAGCCGTCGTGACGTCGCCGGAGGAATACAGCAGGATGCAGTCGGCAGGGGAGCCGTCGCGCCCCGCGCGTCCCGCCTCCTGATAATACGCCTCCACGCTTTTCGGCATATTGTAATGAATGACATAGGAGACGTTCGACTTGTCGATGCCCATGCCGAACGCGTTGGTCGCGGCCATGACGGGGCTGCGGTCGCAGATGAACGCCTCCTGATTTTCTTTTCGCTCGTCAGCGTCCAGTCCCGCGTGGTAGCGCGTGGCGGCAAAGCCCGCCTCCTGCAGAAGCCCGCAGACCTGCTCGACCGTTTTGCGCGTGGCGCAGTAGACAATGCCGCTCTTGTCCCGCCGCTCGGAGAGCAGCTGCAAAAGCGCGGTGCGCTTGTCCTTCGGGCGCAGCACTTCGAAGCGAAGATTGGGCCGGTCAAAGCCGGTCACGACCGTTTCCGGCTCATGCAGCTGCAAAATACGGATGATATCGGCGCGCACCTGCGCCGTGGCCGTTGCGGTAAAGGCCGCGACAGCCGGGCGGCGCGGGAGCCGCTGCAAAAATTCCACGATCTTTAAATAGCTGGGCCGGAAATCCTGCCCCCACTGCGAGATGCAGTGCGCCTCGTCGACGGCGACAAGCGGGATCTCAAGCTCCTGCGCAAGGGAGCAGAAGCCGTCGGTCAGCAGCCGCTCGGGCGCGACATAAAGCAGCTTATATGCGCCATAGCGCGCGTCGCGGTACGTCTCGCGCAGCTCGTCCAGACTCATGGAGCTGTTGATGCACCCGGCGGGGATGCCCGCGTTCCGCAGCGCCATGACCTGATCCTTCATGAGAGAGATCAGCGGCGAGACGACGAGCGTCATCCCCGGCAGCAGCAGGGCGGGCAGCTCATAGCAGAGGCTTTTCCCGCCGCCCGTCGGCATCACGCCGAGCGCGTCGCGCCCGGAAAGCACCGCGTCGATCAGCGTCTGCTGTCCCGCACGGAATGCCGGAAAGCCAAAATACTGCCGCAGTACCGCAAGCTTGTCCATGCCATCGCCCCTTTCACCCTTTTTCAACATTATATCAGTCCGCACGCCCCTTGACAAGCCCGGAAGCGCCCCGGAGGCAGCCTCTTGCCAACTGCTTTTGCGCTTCAGCGCCTTTTACATGGATCGAGCGCGCCGGGGTCAACGACCTGCACGTTCGATATTTTTTTCAAGAACCACTTGACATCATGCGTCTACTCGTGTAGAATAGTGGAAGCTTCTACACAAGTAGACAAGGAGGTGTTGAAACTGGAAATTCCGAAAATTCACGAAGGGGAGTACCGCTTCTGCCTGATTTTATGGAAGCATGAGCCGGTCACGGCGGCGCAGCTTGCGAAGCTGTGTCTGGAGCAGCTCGGCTGGAAGCGCACGACGACCTACACGATCATCAAGCGTCTTGGCGAGCGTGGGATCCTGAAAAATGAGAACGGGCTTGTGACCTCGCTCGTTTCCAAGGACGAGGCGCAGGCCTGCGAGATCGACGAGCTGGTCGAAAAGAAATTTGAAGGCTCTCTGCCCACCTTTATTGCCGCGTTCACAAAGCGGCAGGATCTGTCCGCGCATGAGCTCGACGAGGTGCAGCAGATGATCGACCGCATCCGAAGAGGAGAAACACAATGAGCGCACTCTTTTTGAAAGTCCTTCATATGAGCGTCTGCGCAAGCTGGCTTGTGCTTGCAGTGCTTCTGCTGCGTCTCTGCCTGCGCAGAGCACCCAAGTGGTTCAATGTCCTGCTTTGGGGCATCGTCGCCGTACGGCTGATTTTCCCGTTTTCCGTCGAAAGCCCGCTGAGCCTGCTTCCACGCACAGAGGCCATCCGTCCGGCAGCCATCGCCGCGCAGGCGCAGCCTGCACAGATCAGCTCTGCCGCAGCCGCCGGCGGCTCTGCTGCCCCGGCGCAGAGCTGGCTTTCGATCCTCGCCTGGGTCTGGCTCGCGGGAGCTGCCGCACTGCTCCTGTATACCATGGTCAGCACGCTGCGGCTGCGGCACAGGGTACGCGAGGCGGTCCGCCTGCGGGGAAACATCTACCAGTCTGAGCGGATTGATTCGCCGTTCGTGCTCGGTACGATCCGTCCGAGAATTTATCTCCCATATCGCATGGACAGCCGCGACCGGCAGCACGTCATTGCCCACGAGCAGGCGCACCTGCGCCGGGGCGACCACCTGTGGAAGCCGCTGGGCTTCCTGCTGCTGACGATCCACTGGTTCAACCCGGTGATGTGGCTCAGCTATGTGCTGCTGTGCCGGGATATCGAGCTGGCGTGCGATGAAACCGTGATCAGAGAATTGGGCTGCGAGCAGAGAGCCGATTATATGCAGGCGCTCGTCTCGTGCAGCGTCAACCGCCGCAGAATTGCGGCCTGCCCGCTCGCCTTCGGCGAGATCGGAGTAAAGGAGCGTGTCAAATCTGTTATGAACTACAAAAAACCGACTTTCTGGATCATTCTGGCGGCCATCATCGCCTGCGTCGTCCTCGCGGTCTGCTTCCTGACCGACCCGGTGGCCTCCAGGACAGAGCAGCCGTCTGATCCCGCCGTTTCCAACACCGAAGCCACCCCCGATCCGGCGGACACAGCCCCGGAGGAGCCTGCCCAGCCCACCGAACAGGATGATAACCTGTCCGCCGAGCAGGAAGCGATGAAGGATGAACTGTCCGCCGCAGAGGAGGCTGACAATTCGGTTTTGGATGAGCTGATCGGCAAAGCGGTTCTGGACCACTACGCGGACACCGTGCAGCCCGGCCAGATCCACGTGGAAAGCCATGTCGTTCTGGCAGAGGACAGACGCGGCACAGAGACAGTCACCGTATATCTGCTCGTTCTGCAGGAGATCTACAGCACAGACGGCGAATCGCTGACGCTGGAGAACGGAAGCTATGTTCCCACAGCAATCACATTCTCCCTCAGCACCTCCAGCGGAGCGGTGACAGAATACTGGGAGCCCAGCGACGGCAGCTATTCCGACGACATCCGCGCCAAATTCCCGCCCGCCGCAGCCGAGGAAGCCCTGCAGAACGATCAGGCGTACATCGACGATCTGAAAACCGCAAGCTTCCAGAAAGCGCTCGAAGCGAACCGCAGTGCAGCGTCTTAAAAAATGCCCCTTGCCGGTTTCATGAACCGGCAAGGGGACAGTTCGTTATACAGCCGTTTTCTGCCGCTCCGGCAGCTGCGAGAGGATGATCGCCGTGAACATGACCGCGCAGCCGAAAAGCTCCCGTGCGGAGAGCGTCTGGCCGAGCAGCAGCCAGCCGAACAGGGCGGCGAAGACGGACTCCAGACTCATGAGCAGGGAAGCCAGCGCGGGCTGCACATCGCGTTCGCCGATGATCTGGAACGTGTACGCCACGCCTCCGGAGAAAACGCCCGCGTATACAATGGGCCACCAGCACTGCAGAATGGAATCCCAGTCCGGCGCTTCAAACAGAAGCATACCGACTGCGGACAGCGCGGAGCAGACCAGAAACTGTACGCAGCTCAGCCGCACGCCGTCCATATGCGGCACGACTGCGCCGACATAGCAGATATGGACCGCGAACAGCACCGCGCAGCCAAGCGTCAGCAGATCGCCGCCCGAAACCGAAAAGCCGGAGCCGACGCACAGCAGGTACATTCCAAACACAGCGGCCAGCGCGCACAGCCAGACCTTCAGCCCGGCGCGTCTGCCCATGAGCGCGCCCAGAATGGGGACAAACACGATATAAAGCGCCGTCACGAAGCCGGATTTTCCGACCGTCGTATCGAGCAGACCAAATTGCTGGAGCGTTGTCGCCGCGAACAGCAGCACGCCGCAGATCATGCCGGACAGCAGCTGCTTTTTCTTTTCAGCCCCTGTGACCGGCCGGTTCTGCGACCAGCCCTTCCGGTCGAGCACGGCAATGACTGGCAGCAGCACCAGCCCCGCCAGAAAAAAACGCGCCGCGCCCATCGTAAACGGCCCGATATACTGCATACTCTCGCTCTGGGCAACGAACGCCGCGCCCCAGATCATGGCGCACAGGAGAAGAAGAATACTGCCCTTTGCCTGCTTATGCATTGCCTTTGCTCCTTTATCGTAAAAAAGAATCCCAGCAATCATAGCATATCGCAGAGGCAAAGTCAAACAATCTTGCCGCGCGGCGGAATTTGTGGTATGATACACAAAAAAAGGGAGGGCAGACGCATATGGAACCGTTATTTCTGCCGGTGCTGCACAGCTTTGAAAACAACAATATCTTTACCGGGAGCTATGGCAAGCTCCGCTTCCGCGTCACGCCGAACATCGTCATGCTGACGCAGAAGGAGGTCAACTTCGACGAGAGCAGCATGAAATGCGAATGCTGGCACGGCGAATACTGCTACGAAAAAAGCCAGATGGAGGACGAAAGGGTCTTCCCGCTGAACGAAGCGGCCTACCACGAAATGTACGACTGGATCTCGGCGCATATATAAAAAGCAAGCCCTGGCCATTAGATGGGTGTTCATAAAACAGTCAATGGAGCGTATCGATACAGATGCGCTCCATTTCTCATGCCAGCATACTATGTAACGGGGTGCAGCCCCCTTGGCTCTCCCTTTGGGAGAGCTGTCACCGCAGGTGACTGAGAGGGCCTTGCAGCCTCTTTTGAATGATAAGATCGATTTGTTCACACACATTACGGAAATCCCTGTCAATATCCCGGTTGGAGAATCGCAAAATCTCCAATCCAAGAGACATCAGGAATTGAGAACGTTCCGCATCATAAGCAAGCCCCTGAGGTT
>OGFN01001297.1_pt1 | contig 9751 bp, 10 predicted proteins | sample 1570921 | NCBI WGS metagenome assembly OGFN01 (sample SAMEA2581940, study PRJEB24529) | metagenome | biome: Human gut stool | place: China | collected 2011
CAGGCACAGGAGTATTATGAGAAACACGTAGCTTTTCCGGCAGGAGCGACTACGGCACAGAAGATAGATACACCGGCCGTCTTGACCACACAACCGTCCAGCGCGATATTTCCTTTCAGGACAGCCAGGCCGCCATCTTTGGAATAAGCATGCTCGATATCACGGATACATCCGGCGGCACGATCGGTATCCAGTTCCTTATAATAGGTTTCCTGCGATCCCATCCGAATGCTGAAACGATGGGCGGGAGCACTCTTGTATTTCTTGACAGCCTCGTCCGTCACATTCGGCGAGGTGATAGCAAATTTATCCACGGCTTCGGCAAGCGTCATTCCGTCCACACGCTTCACATTCCCGTCTACCAAGCCGTTTTTCAGCAGCTCGTTCATGATTCCCATGATACCACCGGCACGGTTCACATCCTGGACGTGGTAGGTGTGCGTGTTGGGAGCAACCTTGCAGAGGCAAGGAGTCTTGCGGGAGAGCATATCGATATCGTCCATCGTGAAGTCCGCCTCAGCTTCCTGCGCGATGGCGAGCAAGTGGAGAACCGTATTGGTGGAACCACCCATTGCAATATCCAATGACATGGCATTCAGGAAAGCCTGACGGGTGGCGATACTGCGGGGAAGAACAGACTCATCACCGTCACGATAGTATTTATAGGCATTTTCTACAATCTGCCGGGCAGCATCGCGGAACAGCTGTGTACGGCCCACATGCGTAGCGACAATCGTACCGTTGCCCGGAAGAGCCAGGCCGATCGCTTCGTTCAGGCAGTTCATCGAGTTGGCCGTAAACATACCGGAACAACAACCGCATCCCGGACAGGCATTCCGTTCCACCTGTGCGATCCGTTCATCGCTGACCGAAGTGTCGGCCGATTCGATCATGGCATCGATCAAATCCAGATGGCGGTTATCCAGCTCACCGGCTTCCATCGGACCGCCGGAGACAAAGATAGTCGGAATATTGAGCCGCATGGATGCCATTAGCATCCCCGGAGTGATCTTGTCGCAATTGCTAATGCAAACCATTGCATCGGCTTTGTGGGCATTCACCATATACTCGACGCTGTCCGCAATAATATCACGCGAAGGAAGCGAATAGAGCATTCCGTCGTGTCCCATAGCGATACCATCGTCAATAGCAATCGTATTGAATTCGGCAGCAAAGCAACCCAACTTTTCAATCTCCGCTTTTACCTGCTGCCCGATCTCGTGCAGATGGACATGGCCGGGTACAAACTGGGTAAATGAATTCACAATGGCTATAATCGGTTTACCGAACTGCTCTTCTTTCAGACCGTTGGCACGCCACAAAGCGCGAGCCCCAGCCATGCGTCTGCCCTCTGTGCTGTATGAACTTCTTAACGGATTCTTCATCATATTATTTGTTGTTTTCGAACGGCTCACGAACCGCCCCTATTTTCTTATCCTAAATATTATTATATTAAAAAAGCCCTTCTCTGTATGGAGAAAGGCTTAAGAAATATCTTTATATGACTTCACAATTTCTTGCACACCTTTCTCCTTACCTGCTAATGACTAGAAGGACCACCACGAGAATAATATGCAATACATTGTTCATCATCTTTTCTTACATCTTTATTATTGTTTGATGCTGCAAATGTAGAACAATAATTCATACCACCAAAGAAATTAAAAGAAAAATATCAATTTATCTTACATTTCTCAAGCAAAGAAACAAGATAGGCTTGCAGTTTAACACATCCTTCCAATCATCCATTATCAAATCCGAAATACCTGTCTGGATTGTTTCCGCCTAACTTTTCATATGAAAGAATATGCGAGTAGGCTTCACCTTAAAGATCTGCTTTCACCCTGTCTCGTACAGATTTAATTATAACTTCTTACGTTTTTGCCCAAGGCCGAAAGCCTTTTTGCCTAATGGCAAAAGCCTTTTCGACCTTGGGCAAAAAGATATTCGACGTAGGTCAAAAGCTCTATGGCTTTATAGCCTAACGATAAAAGTATGGCAGTTGCCACTCTATGATACTTTTCGTACCCGACTCATTTACAAGTGTCAGTTATTTACATTTATAGACACCTATAACAGGATTTTTAATACACAGTCAATCTATTTCAGGACGAGACAAAATTAAAAGTCCGGTTGTGTAACTACCCAAATGTCGGAATCGAAACAGTTTCTAAATATAATTCGTATCTTTGACCCCGATCAACAGACTGAACTTATAGAGATAATGAAACAATACAACTTTGACGAGATCATCGAACGTCGTGGAACCAATTGTGTCAAGTACGATCTTCTAAAGAAAGACTTCGGTAACGAGAACCTTGTTCCACTTTGGGTAGCCGACATGGATTTCCGGACACCAGACTTTATTGTCAACGCAATCAAGAAGCGTCTGGAGCATGAGATTTTCGGGTACACATTCGATTCGGATTCCTATTATAACAGTATCATCGAGTGGGTACATTACAAACATAACTGGAAAATCCAACGCGAATGGCTTAGTTATATTCCCGGCATCGTAAAGGGAATCGGTTTCGTTTTGCAATGCTTCACCAAACCTGGTGACAAAGTAATTATCCAGCCACCGGTCTACCATCCCTTCCGCATCGTTCCGGAAAACATGCACCGTGAGGTTGTCTACAACCCGCTCAAAACAGTAGACGACATTTACGAGATGGATTTCGAGAATCTTGAATCGGTCATCGATGAGCATTGCAAAGTCCTGATCCTTTGCAACCCTCATAATCCAGGCGGTGTCGTCTGGAAAAAAGACACACTGGTCAAGTTGGCCGAGGTTTGTGCCAAACACAATATACTCGTTATCTCCGATGAAATACATGCAGAGATGGCTTATCCGCAATATACGCATCATCCGTTTGCAACGGTTTCGGAGACAGCCGCCAATTGCAGCATTACTTTCATGGCTCCGAGCAAGACTTTCAACATTGCCGGAATCGTCACCTCCTATTCGATCATTCCCAATGCGGAAATACGAGAAAAATTCTATTCCTTCATGGAAGCAGGAGAATTCAATGCCGGGACGGTCTTTGCCTATACGGCAACAGAAGCGGCTTATACATACGGAGCCGAATGGTTGCAACAGATGCGGATGTATATCACTGAGAATGTCCGCTTCGTAGATGAATATTGCAAATCCAAACTCCCGAAGATCAAAGTCTATCCCCCTCAGGCATCTTTCCTTGTATGGTTGGATTGCCGTGACCTGAAACTAAGCCAGCCTGAACTGGTAAGCTTGTTCCAAGATAAAGCCGGCCTGTTGCTGAACGACGGAAGTATGTTCGGTCCCGGAGGTGAAGGGCATATGCGTTTGAATATCGGCTGTCCGCGTTCCGTCCTGTCTTCCGCACTGGATGCTTTGAAAAAAGCGATAGATAAGAAATAAAGCCGTTTGCCTATTTAATTATCCAGAGATTGGGCAGACAAGTCGGAAATTATGCGTAAATTTGTTGCCATTTTATTTATCATAAATACAATTACAAATGAAAATTACAGCAAATAAGTTCGTTGCAGTTACTTACGATCTGAACGTAGGCGAAGGCGAAGAACGCGAATTGATGGAAAGAGCGACAGCTGAAACACCTCTGAAATTCATCTTTGGTACAGGCGCTATGCTCCCCGCTTTTGAAGACGCTCTGAAAGGACTGGAAGTAGGCGACAAATTTAATTTTTCTATAACTCCGGCTGATGCATACGGCGAATATGTGGAGGAACACGTACTGGATCTTCCAAAGAATATTTTCGAGGTAGACGGCAAGTTCGACTCGGAAATGATCAAAGAAGGCAACACGGTACCGATGATGGATTCGAACGGCAATCGTATGAACGGTTCTGTCTTGGAAGTAAAAGAAGATGTTGTCGTTATGGACTTCAACCATCCGCTGGCCGGCGAAACATTGCATTTCAATGGTGAAGTTATCGATGTACACGAACCGACAGCTGAAGAAATCGCAGCCCTCACAGCTCCGGCAGGTGGATGCGGTTGTGGATGTGACGACTGTGGAAGCGGTTGTGGCGACCATAACCACGAAAGTGGATGCGGATGTGGCGGATGCCATTAAAGAATTGACAATTGACAATTTTAGCAAGGGTGAATACATTTGGAAACATATACAGACTGACCTCTTTCGGAGAGTCGCACGGTCCCGGAATCGGAGGCGTAATAGACGGATGCCCTGCCGGTATCGAACTAGATACGGCATTTATCCAAAGTGAACTGAACCGCCGTAAACCGGGACAGTCCAAAATCACAACCCCACGCAAGGAAGACGACGAAGTACAGTTCCTTTCCGGTATTTACGAAGGAAAAACGACAGGGACTCCGATCGGTTTCGTTATCTGGAACAAGAACCAGCACTCGGCGGACTACGATAATATGAAGAATGTTTATCGTCCTTCCCATGCAGATTACACCTACCAGACCAAATACGGAATCCGCGACCCGCGCGGAGGTGGACGTTCGTCTGCACGTGAAACGATCGCCCGTTGCGTAGCCGGAGCAATTGCCAAACTGGTTCTTCGCCAGAAAGGTATCCGGATACAAGCATTTACCTCACAGGTCGGGAACATCAAACTTAACGGCTCATACACGGATTACGACTTGGACAAGGCAGAAGAAACGGCCGTACGTTGTCCGGATCCGGCGACCGCCGAAAAAATGGAGGCTTTGATCGCCGAAGTGAAATCCAAAGGAGATACGATCGGCGGCATCATCACCTGCGTAGCACAGGGAGTTCCCATTGGTCTGGGCGAACCGGTATTCGGAAAGTTGCATGCGGCATTGGGACATGCGATGTTGACAATCAATGCCGTAAAAGGTTTCGAATACGGTGACGGTTTCGAAGCGGCCTTATATCGTGGCTCGGAACGGAACGACCGTTTCTTCAACGACAACGGACACATCAACACCCGTACGAATCATTCCGGTGGCATACAGGGAGGTATCTCGAACGGGCAGGATATTTATTTCCGTGTTGCCTTCAAATCGGTCGCCACCATCCTGATGGAACAGGAAACCGTCAATACGGAAGGTGAAGACACGATCTTGAAAGCCCGTGGGCGCCATGATCCGTGTGTTTTACCTCGAGCTGTCCCTATCGTCGAATCAATGACGGCAATGACACTGTTGGATTTTCTGCTTATGCAGAAAATCCGAAATTGAGAATTGACAATTGACAATTAAATGTATCAGACAATTATCAGATTGTATTTTTAATTGTCAATTGCCAATTATTCATGGTGATAGGGTTCATTATTCAGAATTGTCATCGCCCTATAGAGCTGCTCGATAAAGACCAGGCGGATCATCTGGTGGGAGAAAGTCATTTTGCTTAAGGATATTTTCTCGGCGGCGGCTTTATAAACAGCATCGCTGAAACCATACGGACCACCGACAACAAAAACCAGGCGCTTCGGGACTGTATGCGTCTTTCTTTCTATATAGGTGGAAAACTGCACCGATGTAAATTCTTTTCCTTTTTCATCCAACAAAACCAAATAGTCACCCGGCTGTAATGCTTTCAGAATCAAATCTCCTTCCTTCTCTTTTTGTTGGGATTCGGAAAGATTTTTGACGTTCTTAATATCAGGGATCACTTCCATTTCAAAAGGGATATAATGGACCAGGCGGTTCTTATACTCATTGATCGCTTCCACAAAATAGCCGGCATCCGTCTTGCCGATCACAATCAGCGCAATTTTCATTCGTTTACATTTTAGAGATTGAGGGTGCTAAATTACAGGAAAAAATACATACCTTTGTACGATAATACTCACAAAAAGAGGAGAAAGCTTATGAAACGATTATTTTTGACGTTGGCATTGGTTCTCTCGGTTCTGAGTGTAATGGCTGCCGACATAGTTCCTATATCGAACGCTTTTAAAAGAGGCAACGTCTCGTCGCTCAGTGGATCAATGGACAAGGAAGTCGACATGGCCCTACCGGGTTCATCCAAAAAGTGCAACGCAAACGACGCTGTTTCAATGCTGAATGCCTTCTTCGGAGGGAACAAGCCGACAGGATTCACAGTCGTTCACCATGCTGATAAAAAAGAGACTGGTTTCTTTGTCGGTAAACTACCTACTTCATCCGGTGAATATCGCGTAAACGTGACATACCGTGCAGAAGGAAACAAAGCGATTATACAGTCTATCAGAATTGAATAACAAGATCTTATGATTTATACCTTGTCGCATATAAATCATAAATCATAAATCATAAATCAACAGTAACATGAACGTACAAGAGACAAAAGAACAACTGATTGCGGAACTGATCCGCCTGGCATTCGCAGAAGATATAGGAGATGGCGACCATACGACTTTATGTTGCATTCCGGCTACGGAAATGGGGAAGAGCCAGCTGATCGTGAAAGAAGACGGCGTATTGGCCGGTGTCGAAATGGCTGAACGTATTTTCCACACATTCGATCCGGAGCTGAAAATGACGACATTCATCCATGACGGAGCCGAAGTGAAGAAAGGCGATATCGCTTTCGTTGTCGAAGGGAAGGTACAGTCTTTGTTGCAAACGGAACGCTTGATGCTCAACGTCATGCAACGCATGAGCGGTATTGCCACCACGACACGCAAATATGTCAAGGCTCTGGAAGGAACGAAAACACGCGTGTTAGATACGCGTAAGACGACTCCGGGTCTGCGTATGGTCGAGAAAGAAGCGGTTAAAATCGGTGGCGGTGTCAACCATCGTATCGGGTTGTTCGATATGATTTTGCTGAAAGACAACCATGTGGACTTTGCCGGCGGTATCGAAGCGGCCATCACACGCTGCCATCAGTATCTGAAAGAGAAAAACAAGGATTTGAAGATTGAAATCGAGGTTCGTAACTTCGACGAGTTACAGGAAGCAATGCGTGTCGGCGGTATCGACCGTATCATGCTGGACAACTTCAATATCGAGAATACGAAGAAAGCCGTCGAAATGGTTGCCGGACGTTACGAGCTGGAATCTTCAGGTGGCATCACATTCGCCACGCTTCGCGATTATGCCGAATGCGGTGTGGATTATATCTCAGTCGGAGCCCTGACACACTCTGTCAAGGGGCTGGATATGAGCTTTAAGGCTTGCTAAAGACATTAAGGCGGGCGGATCTCGTCTCTACGAAATACGCGTCACGACGCCCCCCTCTAACAGGTATTGCTGATTGCTTTCCGGGCATGTGGCGATACCTTTTTCATTAAAGGAGAGGCGATGCCCGTATTCGCTCACCCAACCGATCTGACGGGAAGGATTGCCGACAACCAAAGCGTATGGCGGAATATCTTTAATGACCACGGCCCCTGCGCCGATCATAGCATATTCGCCGATCGTATGGCCGCAAACGATCGTTGCATTCGCACCAATAGAAGCTCCTTTGCCGACATGTGTTTTCAAATATTGGTCTTTACGGGAAACGGCACTGCGGGGATTGACCACATTTGTAAAAACGCAGCTGGGTCCTAAAAAAACATCATCCCCACAAGTCACGCCGGTATAGACGGAGACATTGTTTTGTACCTTCACATTATTCCCTAAAACCACCAGAGGAGAGATCACGACATTCTGCCCGATATTACAATTCCGACCGATTGTGCACCCCGGCATAATATGGGAAAAATGCCAGATGTGTGTGCCGTCTCCAATTGTGCATCCGGGATCGATAACGGCTGTTTCATGTGCCTTATAAGTTTCCATTTACTTATATATTAAGAAGATTGTCGGTTTCTTGCTCAAATCAGGAACCTTTCCGGCCCATTCTTTAACAGGACGCGTATGGATATATTCATCTTCGCAAGTGATATTCGAAGCAATACACAATTTGGTCGAAGGACGGCACGTGCGGATCAACTCCTCCGCCAATTTATTATTGCGGTAAGGCGTTTCGATGAACAACTGCGTCTGGTTCTCCGAATAAATGCGCCCTTCCAGCTTCTTGATCGCATTCGTACGCTGTGAAGCATCGATCGGCAGATAGCCATGAAAAGCAAAGCTCTGCCCGTTAAAACCGGAACCCATCACCGACATCAGGATCGAAGAAGGGCCGACCAGCGGAACCACCTTGTAACCTTTACGCTGTGCAATAGCCACCACATCTGCCCCCGGATCGGCAACCGCCGGGCAGCCGGCCTCCGAGATCACACCGACCGACTCGCCTTCCGCCAAAGGAGCCAGATAAGCGGCAACGGCTTCGGCCGACGTATGCTTGTTCAATTCATAAAAGACAAGATCGTCAATCACGATCGAAGGCTCTGTCTTTTTCAGGAAACGGCGTGCCGTACGTACATTTTCGACAATGAAATGACGGATGGAAAGGATAACCTCCCGGTTGTATTCGGGAAGGACCCGGCGATGTTCGACGTCGCCAAGCGTGACAGGGATGAGATAGAGAGCGGACATACTTTTTTAATAGACAATTGATAATTGATTACGCAAAAGTAGTATTTTTGCCGAAAACAAGCGAAAAGAGATGGCACTTCCGATAGATTTTATCACACGTACCCGCGCATTGCTGGGAAATGAGTTCGACAGTTTCGAAGCGGCGTTGCAGGCCGATGTCCCCGTCAGTATCCGTATCAACGAGAAGAAAGGCACTCCTGCTCCGTCGACGGCCGGTGCGCCGTGCGAACGGGTGGCCTGGTGCGAGACAGGCTATTACCTGCCCGAAAGGCTTTCGTTCACCTTCGATCCGCTCTTCCATGCCGGCGCCTACTACGTACAGGAAGCGTCGTCCATGTTTCTCGAACAGGCGATCCGCAGTCATGTGAAAACGCCTGTCCGATGTCTCGACCTATGTGCAGCTCCGGGTGGTAAATCAACTCATCTGGCGGCGTGCCTGCCGGAAGGGAGCCTGCTGGTCAGCAATGAAGTGATCCGTAGCCGGAGTCATATACTTGCGGAAAATATCGCCAAGTGGGGAAATCCGAATTGCATCGTGACAAACAATGATCCGAAAGAGATCGGCTGCCTTACGCATTTCTTTGATGTGATCGTCGCCGACGTACCCTGTTCCGGCGAAGGCATGTTCCGCAAAGATACCGACAGCACAGGCGAATGGAGTGTCGCGAACGTCGAACTCTGTGCCGGACGCGGACGCCGCATCATCCACGATGTCTGGAACGCACTGAAGCCCGGTGGTCTGTTGATCTACAGTACCTGCACCTACAACATGGAGGAGGATGAAGAGAATATCCATTATATAACGGAAGAATTGGGAGCCGAAACACTGCCCATCCCCATAAAGGACGAATGGCAAATCACCGGCCCATTGAAATATAACCATCCGGTCTACCGTTTCTTCCCGCACAAGACCAAGGGCGAAGGTTTCTTCCTCGCCGCCCTGCGCAAAGCGGATGGCGAGACGGAGGAGATCCGGTTCAAAAACAAGAATAAAAAAGAAAAGGGAAAAACAGTTCCTGCCGTCCCGGAAGCAGCCAGAGCCTATCTGTCGGACACCACCTCCTTCACACCCGAATGGAGCGGAAGTACCCTCTGGATGCTCCCCGAACCCGTCCGAGACGTGTATCCCCTGCTCCGCGAGCACCTGCTCATTCTTTCGGCCGGGATCTGCATGGGCGAAGCCAAAGGAAAGGACTTCATCCCCGCCGAAGAGCTGGCACTCAGCACGGCCCTGCGCCGAGAGGCTTTTCCTACGGTTGACCTCGATTGGGAAGACGCCATCCGGTATCTGAAAAAAGAAGCCCTTCTCCTCCCCGACAGCACCGAAAAAGGCTATGTCCT
>OGFN01001304.1_pt1 | contig 9694 bp, 7 predicted proteins | sample 1570921 | NCBI WGS metagenome assembly OGFN01 (sample SAMEA2581940, study PRJEB24529) | metagenome | biome: Human gut stool | place: China | collected 2011
CCAGGTGTCGGCCGTCGGCATGGGGACTGATACGCTCTACAATCGGGGTAAACTGGATGTAGTGGCAGTCAATTTCCTTGAAGAAATGATAGAAGTCCAGCGGATAGTCTGCGTTGAAGTCATTCACTACGGCCAGGGCATTCCATTCTACCCCGTGTTTTTTCAGCAAGTGGATGCCTTGCATTACCTTGGTGAACGACGGACGTCCCTGACGGTTCTTGCGGTATTCATCGTGGAACTCCTGTGGCCCGTCGATGGACACGCCTACCAGCCAGGTGTTCTTTTTGAAGAATTCGCACCACTCATCCGTCAGCAAGGTACCGTTGGTCTGGATACAGTTGTCGATGGTACGTCCCCCGGCATATTTCTGTTGTAGTTCCATTACTCGCTTGTAGAAGCTGAGCGGACGCATCAGTGTTTCTCCGCCGTGCCAGGTAAAGAGTACCTGCGGCATGGTTTGCGAGCCGATGTATTCGCGGATAAATTTCTCTAACAGCTCGTCGCTCATCACGTGCTTGGAGATGTCTTTGTATAAATTTGCCTTTTCCAGGTAGTAGCAATAGTCGCAAGCTAAGTTGCAGACTGCCCCTACGGGTTTTGTCATTACGTATAGCGGACGGGCAAAAGGTGCAATGGTTTGACTCATGGTATTGGGTTTAATAAGTTTCAAGTTATTTCTTTTCGTCGGACAGATGCGCCAATAGTCCTTCACACGCATCCTCCAGTATGTCGAGCACATTTTCGAAGCCTTGAGCGCCACCATAATAGGGGTCAGGCACATAGTCGATTACCTTGGTACGGCAGAAATCAGTCATGCGGTGAATCTTCTGTTCGCTTTCCACGTCGGGCGCTTTGTCGCGCAGGGCATCGATATTGCGGTCGTCCATACCTAAAATCCAGTCGAAGTGATAGAAATCTTCCGTGCGTACCGGACGCGAGCGGTGGGTCAGCTGGTAGCCTCTGCGGCTGGCGTGAGCCCGCATACGTTCATCGGGCAGTTCTCCTTCATGGAAACCGCTGATGCCTGCGGAATCAATTTCAAACTCTTTTTCTCTTCCTGCCCGGCGCACCAGCGTACGCATGATTTCTTCGGCAGAAGAGGAGCGGCAGATGTTGCCGAGGCAGACGAATAATATTCTTTGTTTCATCATTTATCAAGGTGTAAATACTGTTTAAAACGTGCTACATCCGTATTCAGGATGAGGCTTTCGGGAAACTCGGTTTCCTTGACCAGCTCCAGGGCATGGTCGTAAGTCGCAATGTCGAATGAGATGTGTGCATCACTTCCCAGGATGACGGGCACCTCATATTGCTTGCAGAGACGGAGTATCTCTAAGTTGTTGGGCCGTGCCTCCACTTTGTTGCGGCAAGGCTTCAAGGAGCTGTTGTTGATTTCCAACAGGGTGTGATGGGCTTTTGCAGCCTGCACAATCGGTTCAAAAAGCAGTTTGGCCGTACCGTCACCCGGGTGGCTGATGATGTGCGTGTAAGGGTTTTCGATGGCTTTTATCATCCCTTGTGTATTTTCTTCGGGAGTTCCCGGCGTGTAGCACAGGGAATGAATACCTGCGATTCGCAAATCCAGCAAGCTCATGTGAAATTCATCCAGATCAAGTGTGCCTTGTGTATCAAGGATATTGATTTCCGCCCCAAGCAGGAGCTCGATACCGTACATCTGCCGCGGTACCACGTGCAGGTTGCGGAAGTAAATCAGGTGACAGCTTCCGGGAATTCCCGGTGTATGTTCCGTGATGCCGAGCAACTTCAGGCCTCTGTCGGCAGCTGCCCGTGCCATTTCCTGCAGACTACTGAAAGCATGTCCGCTGGCAATGGTGTGCGTATGTACATCTAATTCTATCTTCATGTGTATAGGGTTTAGGTAGGGTCTACATCATAATATACCATCAGTGAGCGGAAGCGCTCATCTTCTATGAGGGTGCGTTGTACCTGCGTCAGGTAGCGGCGTACCTTGCTCATGGAAGCTTCCTGCTCTATCTTGATGACAATCTTCCGGATGAAAAGCGATTGTATCCGTGCCACGGGTGGTTTGTCCGGACCTAATATCCGTTCGCCCATGCCTTGTCGCAGGTGAGCGGCCATCAGGTCGGCTGCCTGATTCAGGATGTCCTCCTTACGGTGCTTCAAATATACATAAATCAGCCGGTAGAAGGGAGGGTATTTGAACAGGCTACGTTCTTCCATCTGCTCCTGATACAAACGGGCATAATCGTTGGCCATAATCTGATGAATGAGCGGATTCTCCGGCGACTTCGTCTGAAGCACCACCAGTCCCTGCTTGTTCTTTCGTCCGGCTCTTCCGGCCACTTGTGCCATGAGCTGGAACGCCCGTTCGTACGAGCGGAAATCAGGATAATTCATCATCGAGTCGGCATTCAGGATACCTACCACGCTTACCCGGTCGAAGTCCAGTCCTTTGGAAATCATCTGCGTGCCAATCAGAATATCCGTCTTCCCCTCTTCAAAGTCGTTGATGATACGCTCATAGGCCGTGCGGGTACGGGTGGTATCCAAGTCCATTCGGGCCACTTTGGCTTCCGGAAAAATCTGCTTGATGTCGTCTTCAATCTTTTCCGTGCCGAATCCGCGGTTCATAAGTTCCACTCCTCCACAAGCCGGACAAGCTGTAGGCACGGCATAGGTATAGCCGCAATAGTGACACGTCAGCTGATGAAGCCCTTTGTGATAGGTCAGACTCACATCGCAGTTCTTGCAGCGCGGTACCCATCCGCAGGTGCGGCATTCAATCATCGGAGCAAAACCCCGTCGGTTCTGGAACAAGATGACCTGTTCCTTCTGCTCCAGTGCTTCCCGTATTTTCTGTAGTAAAAGTGGAGAGAACTGTGCCGTCATCCGTTTCTTACGGGCCAGTTCCTTGATGTCCACTAACTCAATGTGTGGCAACTGAATCTGCTGATGGCGTTCGGTCAGTTCCACCAGACCATATTTCCCGTTTCGGGCATGGTAATAACTCTCCAGGCTGGGAGTGGCTGTACCTAACAGGGTTTTGGCCCCATACATGGAAGCCAGCATGATAGCGGCATTCCGTGCATGATAGCGTGGAGCAGGGTCCTGCTGCTTGTAGCTCGTTTCATGTTCCTCGTCCACGATGACCAGTCCCAGTCGCCGGAACGGAAGGAATACCGAGGAACGGACTCCCAATATCACGTCGTAACCTTGTTCAGTCAGTTGTTTTTGCCAGATTTCCACCCGTTCCGCATCCGGAAACTTGGAGTGATATACTCCTAAGCGTTTGCCGAATACCCTTCGTAACCGTTCGGTAATCTGGGTCGTTAGGGCAATTTCCGGAAGAAGATAGAGCACCTGCTTGCCAGCTTTCAGCACTTCTTCTATCAGATGGATATAGATTTCCGTCTTTCCGCTGGCCGTCACGCCGTGGAGCAGGCATACGTTCTTGGTCTGGAAGGAAGTCAGGATTTCATAAAACGCCCGTTGCTGTGCGGGGCTCAGGGTGTGTAGCGGAACTGTTTCCGCATGGTCTCCCGTAAGTCGGCCAATCTCATGCAGGTACGTCTCCAGTATTTGTTTGTCTACTAAGTTCTTGAAGACGGATTGCGCCTGTCCGGAGGCATCGAGCAGATCCTTCTTGCTGACTTCCCGGATATTTTTCCCTTCGGCATTCCATCCCGACAATTCAAGGTATTTCATCAGGATGGCTTGTTGCTTGGGGGCCCGTGCCAGTAAATCAAACTGAATGTGCAGGTGATGTTCGTTCTGCAACGCTTCTGTCAGTCGGACCCGTACTTCCGTACGCGGTTTATAGCTTCGTTTGATTTCTTCCTTGATGCAGATAGCCTCTTTCTCCAGCAGCGATTTGATGACCGGCAACAAATTCTTCATGCCGCTGGCCTTCTCCAGTTGGGTGACACATTGCTCCGGGTCCGCACTGAGCAAGTCCAGAATACGCTGCTCCCGAGGAGGGAGCGGTTCCGAGGCTACAAAGTCCGGATTGTATTCCACCAGTGTTTCGCTTTCCAGTTTCATACCCGAAGGAAGGGCTGCCTTGTACACGTCTCCCAACGTGCAGAGGTAATAGTCGGCCAGCCATTTCCAGAAAGAAAACTGCTGTCCTAACAAAACCGGACGTGAATCGAGCACTTCCGAGATGTCTTTGGTTTCATACGCCTCCGGAGCCGTTTCGTGTACCTTGGTGACAATGCCCGTATAAAATTTTTTAGGACCGAAAGGCACAATGATCCGGCAGCCAGGCTGTATGCTTGCTTCCATACCTTCCGGAAGCGAATACGTGTACTGGCTGGCAATAGGCAGGGGTATTATGACATCCACGAATTTTTTCATATTGCAAAGTTACAAAAAGCCCCTCACATAGCTGGTTCCCTCCTGAAACTTTTATAGATTTGTACCTGCTGTTTTTAATCTTTAATTCAAAATGAAAATTTACAATATTGGAATCATCGGATGTGGTAGCATTGCGGCAAAAATGGCGGCTACGCTTGGAGGAATGAAAGGGGTGAAACGCTATGCCGTGGCTTCGCGCACGGTAGAGAAGGCAAAGGCTTTTGCCGAGAAATGGCAGTTTGCGAAGGCTTACGGAAGTTATGAAGAACTGGCTTCCGATGCGGAAGTGGATTTGATTTATATTGCCACTCCTCATGCCATGCACTATGACAATGCCCGTCTGTGTATTGAGAAGGGAAAACCGGTGCTGTGTGAGAAGGCCTTTACGGCCAATGCCCGTCAGGCAGCCGACCTGCTGAAACTGGCTGAAGAGAAGAAAGTATTTCTGACTGAAGCTATCTGGACCCGTTACATGCCGCTTTCATTGAAGATTCGTGAGCTATTAGAAGACGGAGTAATCGGTACCCCTCATATCTTATCGGCCAATTTAGGGTATGTAATTGACCGGAAGGAACGTATCTTACGTCCGGAACTGGCGGGAGGCGCTTTACTCGACTTGGGTGTGTACCTGCTCAACTTTGCTGCCATGTATTTCGGAAAGGAAGTAGCTTCCGTGCATTCCGTTTGTCAGAAAACAGATACGGGAGTGGATGCACAGGAAAATATTACATTGTTGTTTAAGGATGGCAAGATGGCTGCCTTACAGGCAAGCATTCATGCCGCTACCGACCGTATGGGAATCATTTCAGGTGATAAAGGCCATTTGATAGTGGAAAACATCAATAATCCGCAATCGGTCAAAGTGCTGGATACGAATTATCAGACTGTAGCCGTGTACGATGCTCCGCAACAGATTACAGGCTATGAGTATCAGGTGTACGCTTCACTGGAAGCAATTGAAAAAGGCTGGCTGGAATCGCCTTACATGCCGCATGCCGAGACACTTCGTATCATGCAGCAGATGGATGCCCTTCGCCGGGAATGGGGAGTGGTGTATCCTTGCGATAACGAATAAATGGTCTGTATGATAAAAAGGAAACCTCCTTTCAAAGTGAATATTCTATATCACCTGAAAGGAGGTTTTTTATGGTTTTCTATGTGTTTTTAGAATAGGTAAGCAACAGAAACTTGCCAAGTATTTTGTTTGAAACCGATAGTGGCCAAATCTTCTATGTCATCATCATGTATTTTTCCATTGTCTTTTAGAGCGAAGTTGTAGTTGGCACCTACCTGCAAATGGCCAAGGAGTTTTAAACCTGCACCGACATTGAAGCTAGTCGTATTTTTCTTGAATTCGCATACATTGTCGATAGAACTAAACCAGCGGTCACCTATATTGAATCCAAACTGAGGACCTACAGCTACGTATGCACCTACCAGGCTACTGAATCCGACAGTCCATCTCAGGTTGATAGGAATTTCAATGCTCTTCTTTGTAGAAGTTCCTTTTTCTGAGTCTACGCCGAACTGGTTGTATAATACAGAACCGTCAATACCTAATCCCAAAAGTGGCAATGTGAATTCTGCAGTCGGACCCATAAAGAATCCAGCTCTGTTGTCTTTACTAACTATATTCTCAGAAAGATGCAGTTTGGAAACGTTCAAACCTGCTTTTACTCCAAATTTTATTTGGGCTTGCGCCGGAATGGCAAGTGCCAGACAGGCAATTACCATCAGTGTAGATAATAACTTCTTCATATCTTGTTTCGTTTAGAGTTTCTGCAAAGGTAGATATTAATTGGAAATAGAAAAGAGGGTATTAGCAGAAAAGTGTAATTTATCTCGGAATATTTATTATTAGACAAAAAGAAATTTTAGGTTTTCTGTGTCAGAACTGTATGTTTTTCATGGCAGAGCCCTATGTTTCCCATAAGAAAAACATAGGGCTTCGCGGTGAGAAACGTAAAAGATAAGGATTTCTTTGTTGATTAATTCTTTGTCCTTATTATTGGAGAGAGTCTGTTTTTTTAATTCCCAAACCGTGAGGTATCCACTTCCTTCACTTCTTTTTTCTTGTAGCCACCAAAACGATAACTGAACGAAAGGGTAATGCTCTGCATGTAGCTTTTGGTATTCATGTCGAGATGTTGCGCACCGTTCCGGACTTTTGTTTTGGGATTCATCGTATTGAATAGGTCACGTCCTTTCAGTTGAAGCATGGCTTTGTCTTTGGCAAAGGTGTAGCGCAGGGCTGCATCTACGAAGGCCACTGGCTGAATGTCGTAACTGCCTTGTATGGATTTTGTTTGTCCGAAAGCGGTAACCTCCATTTTCAGGTTAGGCTGGCGGCATAGCTGGAAGGTATGTGTCCAGTGTCCTACGCCGACCCATTGCTTCTGATTGAAAGGTGCATCGTAATATACACTGGCCTTGTCGTGTTTCAAGGTAGCCTGTAGGGTGAGACGGCTGTCCCACCAGCTTCCTGCCTTGAAAGGGAGAATGGTCGTGAAAGAAAGGTCCTGAGCGTAATCCCAGTTCTGCCAGTTGTAGATGGCTTTCAGACGGTCGGAATCCAGGTAAACGGTCTGCATGAAGTAGTCGGGTGTATAGCTGTAACTTGCCTGAAAAATGTATTTGCTTTTCAGAATGTAGGTCAGGTCGACGTTGTAATCGGTGTAGGGACGAAGGAACGGATTGCCCAGACTTTCGTTGTAACCGTTCAGGTAGCTGGTGGCGCCACTCAGTGTCCAGTAATCGGGATAAGTCTTGTCAGAACTGAAAGACAACTGGAGAATGTGCGAGGCAGACGGCATGTAGTTCAACTGGAGGGTGGGGTAGACAGCCCATTTCCGGTACTCTTGCATCTGGTAGTATTCTATTGTGGCAGAGGCACTCAGGGTCCATTGGGAGTTGAACGGTTTGTCGAATCCGGCGTAGACGTTATAGGTGTATTCACGGATACGGCTGTGCAGGTTGTTGCCTTGCATTTCCGGCAAATCATAGTTTTGAGTGTTCCGGTTGTTGACGTAAGTAAAAGAAGTTCCGTAGTTCAGGGTCCAGTTTTGTGACAGTGTGTGATGCTGGTCGGCATAGATTTTCCAGCGGTCAATGTACTGGTCGGAACAGCTTATGAAGCGGGTTTCTACCTCTTCCGGACTACGGTCGAAAAAGTCTTGTGTATCGGTCGAGGTAAAATACGTGTAGTCGGCTCCTACCTGAAATCCGAATCCGGAGGTATAATACAATGCGGCATTGTGCATCTGATGGTGAGCCTGAGAATGATTGAATGATTCGGAAATATTCCCGTTGGAATGGCTGTCGCCGGTTTTGTCCGGACTGAACTGGGTGGTATAGGACAAGTTCAGCGAGTTGTCTTTATCAAATTTATACGTCCCTCCGACGCGCAGGGTGTGCGTCAGGCTACGTCCTTCATTGTCCGTCACCTGATTCACGTCATATATCTGCTCCTTCACCGTATGACGGGCGATGAAATCAATGTAGCCACGGGTATAGTTGCTCTGAAGGTTGTACATGAAATCGAGGTCAATTTTAGGAGAGGTATAGGCCAGTGTGACGCCTCCGTTGCCCCCGGCTTCCTTCTGCTGTTTATATTCACCGTTGACTTCTCCTTGCAAGCCTCCTTCGCCGGGCTTGTATCCTTTCAGTACGAGGTTGATAGCCGCACCGCGCACGTGGTATTGCGGAGGAGCACTGTACATTACTTCCGCTTTTTCCACGCGCGAGGCCGGCATACCCTTTAAGAGAGTGATGAGTTGTTCGTAGGTCATGGACGAGGGACGTCCGTTCAGCAGCAAACTGACTCTGCCTGCTCCGGCCAGTGTCAGTACATCGTTCTGTTCGATAACGCCCGGAAGTTGTTTGAGGGCTTCGTACGCGTTGGTGACTAGCCGTTGGGAGGTCAGCTGCGGCATGTCATAGGTCAGTCGGCTGCCTTCCACGGTGACCAGCGGGCGTTCGCCTTGTACTACGACTTCCTGAAGTGCGTAGTCTTTCGGTTGCAGTGTAAACGTACCGGCATCAGTCCCTGTGCCTTCTTTCTCCTGCGGTTCATACAGCAGGTGTTGGAACAGCAGACGATAGTGTGCCGGCTGGTGATTCAGCAGGAAAGTACCGTCAGCATTTGTAATGGTAGCTTCTACAAATATGGAATCGGGTGTTTGGAGCACGACCGTAGCCCCGTCAATAGGTTGACGGGAAGGGTCGGTAACTTTGCCTGAAATGGTTTGTGCGGTGGCTGTTCCGAGCATCGTACCGAGCAGTAACAAGATGCTCACTAAAAAATACTTTTTCATATCGTTCGTGTCTTTATCTTTCATTATCTTTGACACTGCAAAACTAAAAAGCCCGTTTCGCTTTTTGGGTTAAGGCAAGGTTAACGCAACGTTAACGGCTTTCATTTACGTGAAGAATATACGCTTATGAAGATGAAACATATTCGCTGGATTGCGGTAGTGGGACTGATTGCGATTGTCGAACTACAGTATGTCTGGCTGGTCAACACTTACAAGCTGACCCGTGAGAACGTCATGCGGCAGAGCCATGAGCTTTTTAAAGATGCAGCACTTCAGGAGGCTTTTGATCGGATAAGTCTTTGGAAACAATTGTATGGAAAGAAGGATTCTACTTATACTTATCAATTTAAGTTTGAGGCGGATGTGGTGGACAGCGATACGGTGCAGATTGAGGAGACTCCGGAAACGCGTCAGTATATCGAATCGGCTGTGTTTATCGCCATACAGGAAGGGGTATCGAATACGTTCAAGATGGATGTGTCCTTGCATAATTTGGATTCTATTTATGCTCACATGCTGGATTCGGTTGGTATCTCGGCCAAGGTGTCGACTTGTATGACGGATTCGCTAGGTAAGCCTCCTCGCAGGCGGAAGTCGAGAACGAAGTACACGTCACCGTTGGTGTGGTGCGTTACGACGTGGAAGGCCGCGCCCGTGCCGGTGGTGCCTCCAGCTTCCTCGCTGACCGCGTGGAAGAAGAGGGCGAAGTCCGCGTATTTATCGAACATAACGATAACTTCCGCCTGCCAGCCAATCCAGAAACCCCGGTGATTATGATTGGCCCAGGCACCGGCATCGCGCCGTTCCGCGCCTTTATGCAGCAACGTGCTGCCGATGAAGCGCCGGGAAAAAACTGGCTGTTCTTTGGCAACCCGCACTTTACGGAAGATTTCCTCTACCAGGTGGAGTGGCAGCGCTACGTCAAAGAGGGTGTGCTGACGCGGATCGATCTCGCCTGGTCGCGCGACCAAAAAGAAAAAGTTTACGTACAAGACAAACTGCGCGAACAGGGCGCGGAGCTGTGGCGCTGGATCAATGACGGT
>OGFN01001314.1_pt1 | contig 9610 bp, 9 predicted proteins | sample 1570921 | NCBI WGS metagenome assembly OGFN01 (sample SAMEA2581940, study PRJEB24529) | metagenome | biome: Human gut stool | place: China | collected 2011
GCCGGTGCTGACTGGACGAATACTGCTCCCAGCTTCCATAACTGTAACTATGGCCGCTGGAATAGATCGTCTCACTCTTGGTCTGCCCGCAAGCACAGCTATAATTACGGTATCCGTTGCTGGTGCAAGTAGAAGACTGCTGGCTTTGAAGCACCCATGTATGGCTGCCGCAGTCCGGGCAAGTGCCTGATCCGTAAGCTCCGGAGCCATGGCTCTTGGTTGTGTATGTTCCTAAATATTGGACATAATGGCACGCATTGCATTCGTTGTAATTTGCGTGGCCGCGTGACGAATGTGCGACTTCAACGTACACGCCTTGGAATGAATATTTCCCACAGCTTGGGCAGTTACCGATAATCGAGCCGGTGGAGGTCAAAGAAACATCTGATGCGCTCATAGTTCCGCCAGAATTGGAACCATAAAGGTCATAAAAGTAACGCTCATTTCGGTTGGAACTGCTCCAATCGTAATCATGGAACGGCACGGACGATTTGGGGTAGCCGATCAGGTAGCCGATATAAAGGGTATCCCCACTGTCCGTCTCGCGCCAGAACGCATCTTCGCCAATGGATTCTAGAATATCCTCGCCATAATAAATCGTGAGCGTAGACAGCTTCGGGCAGTTGTAGAACGCATGGCGGCCAATGACCGGTGTGGTACCGGGGATCTCAGCCGTGGTCAGATTGACGCAGTCTTCAAACCAGTACGCAAGATCAGTGATATGCAATGCGTCCATATCATCAAACCAGACCTGCGTGATCTGATCCCGGACAGTCGCCCACGGCTGATCGTCCTTGCTTGTGAACGGGTCACAAGCGCCGGAGCCGGAGATCATCAGCCAGTTGTGCTCATTCAGCTCCCACTTGATCTTGCTGCCAGGGATCGTGCCGGAGGTGACCGTTTCGGAAGAAGCAGCTGTGTCTTCATCAGGGGCGCTGTCATAGACCGTATGCACGTCTGCTTCCGCTGCAAATGCGGCCACGGACAGTGAGAAGATCATACAGAGGGTCAGAAGCAGGGCTGTCAGTTTTCTAATCTTCATGCGTTATCCCTCCTCCATGACGGCAGCAATCGTGAAGATCACGGTCGCTGCGTTAATGTTTGTAACAGCTTCGCTGGCCGAAACTTTTGCTTTGTATCGGATTGCAAGCGACTTTTCAGCACCAATCACCGGAAACGCGCCGTCAACGAGCGTCAGAGCGCCCGCGCCCTTCGTGTTGCAGCCATTGATGGACAGTGCAATGCTGTTCTTCGCCGCCGCAAAATCGTCAAAATTGCCGATTTCAAATGAACCAGGTTGAACGTCCACTTTCATCACCTTAATACTTCCTGTCTTGGCGGTGTTGACGATCGAAGCGTTATTCGCACAAACAACATAGCCATCCACAAGCGAGATGGGCAACGCAGCCGGGACAGTACACGAAATCGGTGCAACGGTGTTGATTACCGTAAGAGTGACGGGCACCTTTGCTTCGGTCGTTTCAGCCGCCGAAGCTGTGACAGGAAATGCAAAAATGAGCGCCAGCGCCAGAAGCAGCGCCGCTGCCTTTTTAACGTTGTTCATCACTGCACCTCCTTCGGCCACAAATACGCCGCGTGCAAAACGAGCTCTGTCTGCAAGGAGCCGATCTGCTTGCCGTCGCGGTAAGAAGTAATTGTGACTGTACAATCCACGTTGCCGAACTCCGGAATTTCGAGAAGCGTAAGCGTCGAGATAGATTTTCCGGCGGCAAGCTCAAAAGCGTCGGCAATCAGTGTATTGTCCTTGTTGCGGCAAATCTCAATTTTGTAGGTGTCCGATTTGCTGTTGTTGGTAAACTCGGCTTTTACGCTGGATTCTCCGACCAGAGCATATAGATGAGCAGGAGCAGTAAGAGCAATCTGATTGTCCGCGACGATGGCATTGAGCTGCTTCTGGGCCTCTCTAAGACCGGAAACGTCGTAAAAAATGACTTCCGTTTCCTTGTGCTGCTTCGCACGTTCCGTAATGCGAACCTTGATCGTGTCGATCACAGCCAGCGTACTGTCCCGGTCATAAATGACTTTGACCGCATCGTCTACGCGGGCTACTACAACGGCGGGCATATTCGTCCCATTATTGCAGTAAATGGCTTTTGTACCGCCGCCCCAGACAAGCAATCTGCCCTTGACGGTCACGTTATCGAGCGTGATCTTTCCATCCGCCGCGCCGCAGCCGATGATGAGATCGCCGTCCACGGTCATGTTCTGGAGCGTTACATCGTCGGCGCGAATCAAGGCGCTGCCCTGAATATCCTTGTCATAGGTTCCTTTGGCAGTGATATAAGTGCCGATGATGTTGAAAAAAATCTGCGCAAATTCTGACCTGGTGATGTTCTCCAGCGGCGCGAGAATCTTCCCACGACCGTGAATATAATCTGCGCCCACCATCGCGCGCACATAGGGCAATGCCCAACTTGAAATGTCGCTGCGGTCAGAGAACGCGGACAAATCCGTTTTGGAATACGAATCGTAGTCCAGCTCCAGCGCGCGGGCCACAACGGTCATAGCCTCTTGTCGTGAAATCGGCGCGTCCGGGGCCATCGTAGAGCTGCTGCGTCCGTTGTAAGTGCCCATCTGCACGGACATTCCAATATCATCGAAATACCATTTGGATTTGGACACATCCGTGTACTTGGAAATGTCCGCTGTTTTATAACACCCGAACGAGCGGTTGATGATTGCTGCCATCTCCGCACGGGTCATGTCGCCGTTGGGGTCGATAATGGTGCTGGATTTTCCATAAAGCAGGCCATTATCCACGGCGGCACTGACCGCTTCGGCATACCATGCGGTACGGTCATAGTCCTTGAAATCTGCGGCCTTGCGGGTGGTTGCGCCTGCCGCCGACGCGGAAACTGCCAGCGATAAGCAGGATACCGCCGCGAGGAATAATGCGAGGATTCGTTTTTTCTGCACTTGAATACCTCCTTGAATCAGGTAAGGGGAACGCTTTTGGCGTTCCCCTTTGCAATAGTGAATAGATTAGACTGCGTCCCACGCGATAACAAAGAGCACGGACGCGACAGAAGCATTGACAACTGCTTCACTGACGGGCGTAACGATGGCATCGTAAGTGATGCCGATAGAGTTGGCAGAAGTGTCACCCACGCCGCTCATGTAGCAGCCTTCAACAGCAGCCTCCAGAAGCGTCTGCTTGGAAGCGTTCTTGTTATCGGTGACCTGCGCAGCGCCGTTGCCGAGGGAGATGGAGAAACCGAACTTGTTGCTGTCAACCTTTTCCTTGGCAAGCGTAGCCTTGTCGCCGAACGCGGTCAGGTTCCAACCCTGCGCCGCTTCAATGCTTACGGAGTTGACCTTAACTGCGCCGAACGAGTTGTTGGTGATTTTTGCGTCGGAAGCGGTGGAAACGGTGCCGTCGACACCGACAGCAACCGGGAGGACGGTCGGGACGGTGACGCTCATCTTAGTAGCTGCCGGGTCGCCGCCGATGCTGCCATCGGCAGTCGAGGACAGAGTAACGGAAGACGTGCCTGTGCCGCCCGAAGCGTCAACGGTATTGGCCGCAGAAGCGCCGATTGCGAGGCTTGCCATCAGGCAGACAGCGAGAACGAGGGAAACAATCTTCTTAAAGTTTTTCATGGTATTTACTCCTTATAAATCTAATTTTTGATAGTGATGGTGATGATGGCCCCGGCCGTGCCAATAATATCGCCGGTTTCGGGGTTCAAATTGTGAAAATACGCGGTACATTCGTATGTCCCGGCGGGCAGGTCAACGTCCAACTTCGCACGTTCGATTTTACTGCCGACGGCGATAGCACCGGATTCGTAAATCTGTTCGCCGGTGTCATTGCGGACGATCTGAACCTTTTGGGGATAAAGATTGATACTTTCGTTTACGAGCATCAAGTTCCCCTCCGATGCCCCATCTTCAAAGATGGGAGCAGTGTTGGCGGAAATATTTATCATTCCCTCCGCAACTTTATTGTTCAGTGCCGCTTCGATCTCTTCCGGCGTCATTTGATTCCAGCCGCCTTCGACGGCAGAAGAATCATATACGATGCCGGTTTGAGCACGGGCTTCTTCCTTGGCCAACGGCTTGCTGACCAGACGGGTGATAAGAAAGATGCCCGCGCCAATGGCACAGGCGAGAAATGCGACGGCAAGCACAACACGAATGCTGCCCTTTGCCTGCTTGGGATGCTCCTGATATGTTTCGTACATAGAAACAGCTCCTTTGTGTTTTGATTTGCATTCTAGGGTGGGATACGGTAGCGACACAGCAGGCAATACAGGCCGTCTGCTGTGCATGGGATCTGATTTCCGGGCAATTCGATACCTCCTCCATCTAAATTTGGATATAAAGAAACACGGCCTTACGAAAGGTCGTGTAACTTTATGACAGCAACTCTAAAAAAAAGGACTTTGACGATAAATGAACAGACTATATGGGAAAAATATTGGAATTGAAGAAGAACAAATGCGTTAATTCGGCTTGTTAGAATGTACCGCATCTGTTATAATAACGTATAAAGGAAAACAATATTCCGCTGCAAACTGTGCCAGTACTTGCAATTGATTTATTCTGCGAGAAGCGGCAACCAATTCAGCAGTGGGAAGAGGTGTTGGTTATGCAGATCGATAGAATTGAAATTGAAAATTTTCGCTGCTTTGAACATTTCACAGCGAAATTTCATAAGGAATTAACGGTGATCGTTGGTAACAACGGCTGTGGAAAGTCAACGCTTCTGGATGCGGTTTCTATTGCCATTGGTACTTTCTTGACAGGCTTTGATGATGTCGGCGGATATGGCATTTCAAAAGATGATGCGCTCAATAAATGTTATGATATGGGAAGCGTTGTTGAATTGCAGCCGCAATTTCCAGTGGCAATCGAAGCATCCGGTTCATTGTGCGGACAGCAAATTACATGGAAACGTGAGCTTCATAGCGCCGAGGGGCGGACCACAATCGTAGATGCGAAGGAAATGACATCTATTTCGTCAAAGCTTCAAAGCAGAATTCGCAATGGCGAAAAACCACTTCTTCCGTTGATTTCGTATTACGGTACCGGGCGGCTGTGGGCGCAGAAGCGCGAAAAGCGAAATATGGGGCTTGCAAAATTCAACCGCCAGATGGGCTATATGGACTGTCTGGAGGCGGCGTCCAATGAAAAGATGATGCGCAAATGGTTTGAAAAAATGACCATACAAAGCGCTTCCAGCGGAAAAGTTGCTCCAGAGCTTACAGCTGTAAAATCGGCGATCGCACAGTGCTTTCAAAGCATTACAGGTTATCAGGATGTAGAAGTTCAGTTTAACCTTGATACGCACGAATTGGATATCGTTTATCGGGACAATGATTTAGGACACAGACGGTATCCCATGAAAAGCCTGAGCGACGGCTATAAAAACACGCTGAGTATGGTCGCGGATATTGCATACCGTATGGCTGTGCTGAACCCGTGGCTCTTGGAAAATGTCCTTTCCGAAACAACCGGCATTGTGCTGATTGATGAGGTTGATCTGCATCTGCATCCTCGCTGGCAGCAGCGTATCCTTCGGGATCTGAGAACGATTTTTCCAAAAGTACAGTTTATTGTGTCCACGCACGCACCGTCTGTTATCAATTCTGTGAAGCGGGAAAATTTGCTGATCCTTTCAGACAGACAGGAAGCGGATATGCCGCAGAACGAAGTGTTTGGCCGGGATGCAAATTCTATCTTGAGCGGCATCATGGATGCAGACGAACGTCCCGCAGAAGTGAAGTGTATGTTCAAGCAGGCATATGATGCGATAGATGCTCAGCGCTATGATGCCGCTGCCGCTATCCTTCAGCAAATAGAAAATAAAATTGGTTCGGCAGATCCGGAATTGACAAGTGCGCAAGTGACGCTTCAATTGGAACAATTGTAGGTGAACAGTATGCTGTATATAGAGAAAAGCCAAGAGCCAGCAGAACTGACACAGGCAAAGCGGGATGGATTGTCACGCTATGAAGATTTGTCTGGAGAGCCTAAAAAGGCGGTGCAGCAGGCGCTTCTGAGGGAACAGGGAGCGGTTTGCGCCTATTGTATGAAGCGTGTCAGCATTGGAAACCTTCAAATTGAGCATTACATTGCGCAGAACCCAGAAGACAGCGGCTATGATGCGGCGCTAACAATTGACTACAATAATATGCTCGGTGTCTGCACGGGAAATAAGTTTGGAACAGGCGCACGCGAACGGTTGACATGCGATCAGCATCGCGGAAATGCAAAGCTGACCGTAGACCCGCGAAACGAGACCTCTGTTGCGAAAATCAAATATAAAACCGATGGGACAATTTATTCGGACGATGCCGATATTCAGCGAGATTTGGATGTAATTCTGAATCTAAACTGTTCTGCGGCGCATTTGAAAGAGAATCGAAGAAGCGCATTGGATGCGTTAAAAAGGGATATGCTGAAAAACTTCCCCGGAAAACAGGTAACGAAAGCCTATTTGGAAAAAAGGCTTGCATTTTTCCGAGATGCTCCCGTCAAAACTGAGTTTGCGGGTGTCTTGATTTGGTATCTCAATCGACAACTTATGCGATCGTAAATTCTTGAAGTACATATGAAAAAGGTCAGCGTACCAAGTCATCTTGGAAGGCTGACCTTTTTATTAAATAATTAGGTTTGGACAGAACTGCGCTGCCGGAGAAACTCCAGAAACAGGTCTTCGATTTCCTTGTCGCTTTTGAACTTGCTCAGGTACGGCGCAAACCGCTGTCGGTCAAAGCTCAGCTTTTTCGGCGGTGCGGCTGCTCGCTGTGCTGCCTTTGCCCGCGTTTCCCGCCATGCGGCATAAATTGCCTGTTGGTCCGCTGATGGCGGCGGGCATTGTGCCTGAATAAACGCCATTGTCTGCTTGTTCAGTGCGTAGCCTTCGATCTGGCACATCTCGATGAACGCCGTCTGCGCAGCCTCATCGTAATCTGCGATCAAGTCAGCGCAGGCCAGATTCAGCTTCTTGGGCGCATTCTCCACGATCTCGGCAAGCGGTGGGATCAGCTGTGCCAGCTTGACCGCCTTGCGGATTTCATACTCTGTCACGCCGAAAAACTCAGCTACAATTTTTCTCGCGTTGTACCTTTGGCGATTGTCGCCAAAGGTTTCAACTGCCGCATTTCGCTGTCCGCAGCGGTTTCGGGCATCCAGCAACGCTTTATACGCCTTGCCGCGCTCGATGATCGTCAGATCCTGACGGCGCAGAAGATTCGTTGCAATCGCAATGCTGATGGCACGCTGATCGTTGACGGTCATGACCGTTGCGGGAATATCCGTCCAGCCCGCCAACTTTGCCGCCGCTGTGCGGTTGTGCCCAGCCAGGATTTCAAATTCATCCGTTCCTGCAATGGGACGCACCAGAATCCGCTCATACAAACCATTCTCCTTCAATTCTTCCGCAAAGGCTTCCAGCTTGGCGTGGGGGTAGGGATGAAAGCCAATGTCAGCGGTATAGAACGGGTGTAGCTTGCAGACCGGCACGTCACGGAATTGCGTTTCCGTTTGCGGTACCGGCATCTGAAAGATCTGCTCATACGCCGCATCGCCGGTCTGCTGCTCGGACGCCTGCTGGGTCGCACTCATGCGTTTGCGCAGCATCTCGTTCATGTTCGCTCTAGCCAAGCCGCAGCACCTCCGAAGCGAGATTCCGATAGGATTCCGCTGCCGGGTTGCCCGGCTCGTAGTCCAAAATACTCATGCCGGCCATGGGGCATTCCGCAATGCGGATGGTGTACTCAATGGGGCGCTCAAAGATGTGCAGGTCGTCGCCGTAGACCTCTCGGACACTCTGCTGCACGCTCTTGCAGAGTTGCGGCCGGGACTGGTACATCGTCAGCAAAATGCCTGCGATCTTCAAATCCGGATTGAAATGCATCTGTACGGAACGCACCATGTCCAGCACATCCGGGATACCCTCGGATGCGAGGAAGTGGGATTGCACGGGGATGATGCAGTAATCCGACGCGCTCAACGCATTGACGGTCAAAAGCTCCTGCTTGAGTCCACAGTCGATGATGATGTAGTCATAGGCATCGCACAGCGGCATAAGCACCTGCGTCAGCATCTTTTCTGCGCAGCATTCGGATTCACTCACGACTCTGTACTGCGAGATCTGCATGACCTGAAGCCGTGCCGCCGCATCCGATAAGCGCCGATTTGCGGGAATTAAATCTGGCTTGCCGTCCGTATGCAGGATGCAGCGCGGCAAATGCAGCTCCAGATCCTCCGGATAGTCGATGGCGGCAAGCAGAAGGTTTGCTAAGGTATATTTCTGCTCGGCCGGCGTATAGCCCATAGACGCGGTGAGATTGCCCTGCGGGTCGTTGTCGATGAGAAGTACATGCTTGTTTTCGTCTGCCAGAGCAGAGGCAAGATTCAGAGCAGTCGTCGTCTTACCGACGCCACCTTTTTGATTGGTGATTGCAAAAATTGTACTCATAATAAGCTCCAGAAATAAAGATTCGAGTCAGCGTTCTGAACCTACTGTGCAAATCTCTGTTTGCAATTCATTTGCAAATAGTGTAATATAACTTCAAAAAGAATAAGAAAAAACACGAAAATGCTTTCTCACGAAATATTTGCGATTTGGTTCATTTTTTGTTGTAATCTCGACAAAAAAATGAACCCTCGACCTCTGGATTAAGAGTCACCTTAAAGGTAGCTCATAACCCGGAGGTCGGGGGTTCAAATCCCTCTCCCGCAACCATCAAGCTGCACCAAAAAAGATGCCGCTGCGAAAAGCCTAGAAGTTTCAACGACTTCTGGGCTTTTTTGCACCCATTTTTAGAAGCGTGACAAAAAGATGCCAAAATAGACTTTGGCAAATTCGATGGACCTGTACCTTTACCCAAGGCTTTTTGAGCCGCTTTTCTGAGGACTTTTCGGAAAAGCGGCTCTTTTTTGTCCTCGGCAAAGTGTAGAATTTCGACCGGCGTTTTTGTTGGTTATGCCGAATACGCACTCCAAGCACAGATGCCAGCGCGTTAGCCGGCTGTGCGACGTTTCAGACGTTAAAACCGCAGGAAAGCCCCATCCCACTCCAGGACGAAAACACGGCGTATTGGCGATGCTGGGACGCGAGAAAGCAAAGCACCCGCTGCCAGTTCAGCGGGTGGTCGTTTATCTGCTGGCTCTCAGCAGCGCATCAGTTTTTAATGTCACGCCCATCATGTCCTTGTGGGCTTCGCGGGTATCCCGACAGAGTGGCGACAGGAAGGTCAATGCGTTCTGAATGCGGCTCAGGTCTGACGCAGAGAGGGTGTTCTCATGCAGATGACGCAGTACCCGGCGATAGGATTCGCGGAGCTTTGCGTCCACGGACGGCTGAAAGAAATAGTTTGAAATCAGGCCGCCAATCAGGGCGGCTTCGTTATCGGTGTACTGCATGGTGATTGCCCTCCTCTGCAAAGCTCAAACAACAAACGCTGGCATCATACCACAAGATACTGTACCAGTCTATTCGCAATCTGACGAAATATTGAAATACAAACCAAGATACAAAATGAAGCGGCGTTTCGCTCTCTCGTGAAAAGAGGGTTGAAACGCCGCTTTTTTCTTTTCTTAAATTTGAAACCTGAGACGAAGGAGGTCACAAAAATGT
>OGFN01001317.1_pt1 | contig 9595 bp, 3 predicted proteins | sample 1570921 | NCBI WGS metagenome assembly OGFN01 (sample SAMEA2581940, study PRJEB24529) | metagenome | biome: Human gut stool | place: China | collected 2011
ATATTATTGATTCTATCGTCAGAAGGATTTATGATATCCTCATCATCAGGAACCCTCTCGACTATATTACCTTCATCGGTCTTAATCTCGTTCTCCATAGATCTGGCTATCATATGATTATATGTCTTGAACATAAATGCCTCATCCTCCCCTATAAGACCATCTTGGTAAGCCTTGTCTATAGCTTGGTCGTTGGCGTAAAGATCATTGGCATCAGGATTATCAGTATTCCTGAAATCATACTTGCTATCATCCTCCTCATAAGTCTTACCCCATACGTTCGATAATATCTTCATGAACCCGCGCTCCTGCGCCCGGATGAATCTTCTGTCACGCATACGACGAAGAGACTCGTTTATATTCTTATAAGCCACAAGATTATGACGATACTCACTAAGCAATGCCATAGCCTCCTTATAATTATCAACCCCACGGATAGATACGACGTTCTCAAAATCAGCTATAGTATCATAAGCCGCCATAAGATCAGCGGCACTGATCCTTGAATCATTTCTATTTAAGAACAACTTAGATATATCAGCCTCTGAGTTAATTAACGTAGTTAATTTCCTCTCCAATGCGATCCTATCCTCTGTTAATTTAAGAAGCCTATCATTCTCCTTGACCAACTTAGCCTTATCAGATTCAAGAGCGTCCTTCGACGCGACACTTTGTTGAAGCCTCAAGATATTCTTCTCCATCCTCTGTATATCATCCGTAAGCTTCCTAAGTTCTTCAAGATCCCTGCTCGAATCAGTATTAAGACGAGAATATATATCAAGAGCGGGACCTATATCCGTATTGTATATCCTTCTTAACTGATTGGCAATATCGTTCAAATTATCCTTCGCCTCAAGGCCATTATAAGCCATATTGGAGATATAGGCGTTAAACGACCTATTGGATATGCCATCGGTAAGAGAGTCGGCGAATCTGTTGGCCATGGTGAAATTATCCACCTTCTTATTAAACTCATTGACAAGATCGGCTTTATACTCATTGACCTGCTCATCCGTCATATTCATATCGGACGCTATATCGCTATTAGGTATAGATTCGACTACCGTCCTGAAATTCTCCTTCGTATCATCCAGCATCCCCATCTCCGAATCATAACGAAGACGATTGAATACGGCGTCACTAAAATCCTTGTTTATGATCCTACCATCACTCTCGTACGATGTGTCTACACCAGATAATTGAGCGTTAAGAGCCATACTGCCACGAATAGCACGGACAGCGGCGGTGGTCAAGGCGCCGGCATTGGCGTTGTAGGCCTCCACCCTCCCCTTGTTCCGGGACATGTCTTGGCTCCATTCCTTTATACCTCCAAAGGTCTTTCCACCCATAATCGATCCGATAATCATACCGATACCGATCTCCTTCCATCCTTGGCTAGACCCGTACATCTCCTTGAACCCATTCTTTATAGCCTCCATATAGCCTATATTCTGCCGGATAGCCATAGGATTGTATCTTGATTCTACCCAATCCTTGGCGGACTTACTAGCCACTCCCTGAAGACCTTCCTCATACAGACCCTCTGATACTGGGCGCTTGATGATATTGAACGTATTTCCGGCTACCTTCTGCCATTTCTTTGGTGTTATGGCTCTTAACGTACCGTTATCCATCCTCTCGGCACCTACGCCAAATATATTGCGTTTTATGAACTTATCCACACCAAGATCCATGCCGAACATATCGCCGAACATAGCTATATTGGATAATGACAATATGCCGACGTTGGCGGCAAATACGGCATTAGCGGCATTGGCATTGTCAGCTCTGAACTTCATAAGCTCCTCATATGGGACTTCCCTTCCATAAGCGTTACGGTAAGACTGCCTGAAATTCTCCTCAGCCTCCATCAGCATGCTTCTGGCCTCGACAGACGCCTCCCACGAGGTAGATGTGCCAAGGAAAGCGAGGGTGTCCAGTCCCTTGCCTATCCTCCGTCCCGTACGGGCGGCCCTAAGGTAGACGCCGAACGCTTTCTTGGTATCCGAAGCCGCTTTGCCTATCCTAGCCAAAGCCACGCCCGCCCTAGCTCCCGTACGAGCTAAGTTCATCAATCCAGCGCCGGAATATACGGCTGACGATAACATGGCTCCAACGGTAAAAGCAAGACCGGATAAAAAATCGTTAGACCAGAAATTAGCCGTAGTCATGCTTTGAAGGAAATTCATATCCCGCTCCTCTCGATTGTAATAATGAGCAAGACCGTAATCCATCTTCTTGTCCTGATCATCCAACCATCTCGTGAAATCGTTATCAAAAACAGCGTTAAAATTACCTCTGGATACACCGGCGTAAATACCATAAAAAGGCTGGATAACGCCGCCTAATCCGTATAGGGCAGTCTTACCTACAAATTTCCCCAAACCTCTCATCCATTTCTCAGTCCTACCTTGACTCCTAGATAAACGTGTGTCGTTATCTACACCGGGGATATAAGACTCGTATTTAGGTATCCAAGTACCGCTACTAAGTCGATACCTTGAATCCTCCAACGATATCTCCGGACCAGTAAGATTAAACCTGCCCTTATAGCTTTGATCAGAAGCCATATATCCTAATGGGGACATATGTTTCATATCATCATAATAATTTGTCTTAACAGTATTCTTGATCCTCTCCGACAATGACGGTATCTGGGACTTTGATCTCTCGGAAGCGGAATACGGATCCAATACCGGAGGCAGGTCACGATCCGGTATATCATAGGGATCCGTACCAATAGCCTTTATATTATCTACGTTTATGGTAGGATATCTGTACTTCTCGGCAAGATCCTTTCCGTTAGAGGTATTATTATAGATTTCCATTGTTTCCATTATTTCCACTATTTCCGTTATTCCTGTTTCTTATCTCCTGATCAATCATATCAGCTATGGGCGAGATGAAGCTCTCGAAATCATCAGTAGTAGATCTTCCCTCGCTCCTCCAATACACCTCATTCTCCTTGCTAAGTATCTGTTGCCATGCCATGACCAAATAATACTGCGAGCAGAAGTCGATCTTCCTTGCTACCTCATCAGCATAGTTAACGCCATCCAGATCAATTGAATACAACGGGGTATTACCCTCTCTAGCCCCTCCTTTGCTATATATATCAACATTTATCCCAGAAGAACCATTATTATACTTATATCCGGAAGCCCTTAACTCGTACATAGAAGCGTTATCGAACAACACGTCAGTAGCGATCATCATCTGATTCTTCCTGATATTACCGTCATTTATATTCGTAAACATATCTATATAAGGCATTACCGTGTCCTTGGCCCCGCTAGCGTAAGCGAATGGAGCTACCAACAATGACTTAGCCATCTTCCCATAAGCGTTGTTGCTTGAGCTGGCGAAAGATATGGGTACGACACCGGAATCATAGGTCTCGGACGGGATGCTTACATCCTCTTTGTAGAAAGTAAGTCCATTCGCAGCCAGATCAGCCTCGCTTACCTTAACAACAGATCGACCATCACCTCCATTATTGCCAATGATCTGATAATTACCATCACCTATAGGGGATATGGTAAACGTTATCTTCATATTGGCATTATCCTCATCCTTGGGGATAAAACCGCCACCACGGGTGAACAGGTCACTAATCTTTATATAATCATACTCGGCTTGGCTTTTAGACGGATAATCGCCGGAGAAGATATACTCACGCTCGGCGTACTCATGACGATATTGTCTCAAGTAATCCTCGCCGGCTCGCTTGGCGTCATCAGCCAACCTTCCCAGATCGCCACGACTCCATTTGTGCCTAAACACATCGTATTGTTCTTTCTGCATTTCGTCATACATGGCCTTAGCTACGGCCACATTCCTTTTATTGCCATCAGACAGCCCATCAGTCAGCACCTTTATCATATTACCGTCATCAGAAACACCCATAGGAATAAGAGATAATAAATTAATATCATCCAATGTCAATGACGTACCCATCAAATCATTTATCCTATTCACCAATACAGCCGCCTCTCCAGAATTGACATCCCCTAAAACAATAGGGTTATGGGCACCAGGAGTGGCTGCATGAATAAGATCGGTCATTTTAACACTATTACTAAGAATAGAGCTATATGCCGATAATTTAGCCCAATCATTTAATGTTATGTCATTTATCCCATCTATATCAAAAACCTTATCACCATTGCTGTTGATATCTTCAAGATTAAATGTCCCAAATCCGTAACTAACATCTATGCCTGATCCACCAAAAGATTTAGCCTCTTTCTCGACTATAGCGTCAACGCCATCCAAAACAGCGTTCTCCGCCTTATTGAATCCATCATTGATCTTATTATACTTCCCTCTTTGGGTATTTAATCCAAGAAGCTTCAAATAACTATCCTGACCATTGTAATCAAGCAACTCGTTCCTTGACCCTCCATTGGCCTTGAAATAAGCCATGATAACCTGATCGTTATCCATATCCTTGAACACGTTACTATTCTCAGGATCAGACGCCCATGCGTCGATCTTCCTTCTAGCGTCATCTGATAATGACTTAACGAAATTACCCATGCCGGTAGTCACCGCCTTCTCGTTGGCTATGAACCCGTTCATAAACTCATCGCTTATGCTCACATCGTCAAGGTTTGCGCTCTTGGTAACCACGGTAGGCACGGTCGTGTCATCACCTCCATTCTCCGACTTACCCGATTTGCTGGCTCTCATCAACGCTGCTTTCTCCATGGCTAGATTATGCCTTTTTGTCTCATTAAACTTAGCTCTCTCCATCATCTGCTGATTAGCCTTGAAATAATAATCATCAACACCCAACGTCTCGTATGAGTTATTATAAGACCATCTCAGCCCGACGCCACGAAGGAACTGCTGTCGTACCATGAACATGCCGGCTCGCTCCGGGCTGTAGTTGCTACCGATAACGCCCTCGGCCTCCTCCACGAAATCATTTCTCTGCTTGATAATATCCGCCAGCTCCGACTCCAACTTAGCCCTCTTGGCCTTGTCATTGCCAACGCCCTTTAGCTTGGCTCGTATGGATTCTTCCTTGACACTGAAATCATCAATATACCCTTTAAGGAAATCTGAGGTGCTTTGAACATTAAATAAGTCAGGATTCGTTCTAGCCATATATCTTCCCTCTAATTGCATCTGAGCCTTACCGTTCTCAGATATAGAAGCCATGGCTATATCCCTGACCTGAGCGTAACTCATCTCATCTATATACATCTCACGCATCTCGCCCGTCCTGTTGCCATTGGCATCAGTCACCGGTACATTGACTTTCTTCCCCTTGTTAAGGGAGATGAAATTCTTCATCTTCTCATCAATCTCAGCGTGGTAATCCGTATAAGGGGTATAATGTATAGGATTAAGACGTGTCCCTACCTGACCGTCATTCATCCAAGCCACGGCATCCGCAAAAGCCTCAGCCTCGTTTATAGGACTATACATCTTGGGATTGTTCAGCTTCATATCCTCCATCTTCTCGCTAAAAGCCCGGATCTCCCTAGTACCGGCAATAGCATTCAACACACGGGTATCCAGAGCTTCTCCAAGACGGGCTTGTATACTTCTAGCTATACCATCAGAAGCTAGATTGGATTTACGATACACGTTATTCACATCCTGTATCAATCCATTTAATCTATTCTGAAGATATTCCCTATCCTGAGGTTTAGCTATATCAGAATTAATAATATAATCAGCGTACTCATTAATAGCTTGCCGATTCGTATCTATCTTCTGTTGCATGTATCCCATACCCTGCATCATGACATCCATGTTGTAGGGCGATACATACTTGCCGTAATTCCTTAATATACTATATTGTGAAGCCATCCTTTATCCTTTCTTGCCTTTAGTTACTTCCTGAGCAGGATATAATCTCCTATAACTCAATATATCTCCTTGAGGATCAGCGATTAATTGTCCATTAGGACCAATCTTCTCATCCCCGAATATAGACCTTAATGTATTCATGGTCGTAGCCGTATTCCACTTCTGCTGGATCTCGTCATTTACGCTATCGAAATACCTAGCCCAGTTCTCGTCATTTATAGCCAATCCTTGCAATATACGTTGCTGGTAAGCTTGACGTTGGGCTATATTCTTATCGTACGTATTAGCCCATGACTGAGCATTGACATTATCAGCCCAAGTCCTTTGAGCCACGTTCCCTTGTTCTACCTCATTAATGTATCTACCTATATTGGAACTCATGATAGCCTGTAAGTTGGATGATAAAGCCCCTCTCTGGGAATCCGGAACATTACCCATCTGATCCAATTGCGATTGGAAAGCACGATTAGCCTCAACCATATACTGATCAGCCGATCTCAACACTGGATCCACGGTAGGAGCGTAATGTCTTTCCAGACCTTCCGTTGTCACGGCTCCCGGGGTCATCCTGAACACCTCAGGGAAGTCAAGGCCACCACCCACTATATTCCTGTTCCCATTACCATTATTAGTCTTACCGGTGTTAGTACCGGCATTTGTATTGGTCTTAGGGAGTGTATTAGGATCAATCAGCTCAGGCATTTCCAGCTTAATATTAGGTTCCTCCACATCACCTATATCCATAGGACCGGGAGCCACCTTATGAGGATCAAGTATAAAATCAAGACCTTCCATTCCTTTCATGGATCTCAATGCCTGCATCTTAAGCATATCCTCCCCAAGTATCTTATTAACAACATCCTTGTTCTTATCAGAAAACAGTTGACTAAAATGGGTGATACCAGCATCGTTAAGAGCCTTATGCTGTTCCTCTGTAACAACGTCTAGACCGATCATAGGGCGAGATGAGGAATATTGACCAAACTTATTGTCTCTCATCCTATCATGATATGAGGCTTTCTTATCTTCCGGGTAATTACCTTGGCTATCCTCGCCTCCAAAGGAAACGAGTGTCGTATAATCCCGAAGCGCCTCTGCGTTGGCGATGATCGGGTTCTCCGCCGTGGCCAAGCCCATCCACCCACCAGTAGTGCTGTATATAGCATCCTGAAGAGCCTTGGCGGCAGTAGCCTTCGGAGCGCTCATATAAGCATCATAAGCCAAAGGCATGAACGTCTTATAATACTCCAGTCTCTCATCGGTATTAATACCGCCATAAGAGCCATCCTGACCCTGACGCTGATACCCAAACGTGTTATCCTTATTATTGTACTTGTTCTCTACGGGACGGAAAGTAAGTAGGTAATCGAATAAAGAACTACCACCTTTCTCCATCTTCTGACGAATACCAGCCACTTTCTTAAGCAATTCTTTCTTAGCATCGGCTATATCCTCCTCCGTAAGACCGTATTCTTTCATGGATCTGGATATGATGTTATCTATCTCACCACCCTTAGCGAAATACGTATCCTCATCCTTCTTCATCTTCCGGTCTTCCTGCTCTTTGTATATGACATTAGCGAAGTCCGTAAATCTTCCCTCTAATCCATTAACGGTATCGTTGCTATCATTTATAGCCTTTGACAATACGGAGGCGTTTAAACGCCTTGTATTCTCATCATCTATCTTATCGTTTTTCTTCAGCTTCTCCAGCGCCTTTTTCTGATCATCGTAAGCCGATTTAAGACCGATCTTAGCCTTATACCTGTCCATTAACGTAGCATACGTATCCTTAGGCGTGGCTTTGATCCCATACGTATCTCTGATGTATTTAGCGAAATCCGGCTCTATGGTTGTGTCGTCGGTAATAACCTTCGTTCCCTGCTCCAAGGAAACGGGGGTTCCACCATCGGCGTGCTTCTGCCCCATAGCCTCCATCGGCGCCTCTCCGGGCTGCGTCACGTACTCACCCTTCTCGACCTCTACGTTGGCTTGATCTTCCATCGACTTAGGTAACGGATACAGGTACTCACCGGTAAGGCTTCCGCTATCAAACCTATTATTAGGTCCTAGATAAACACCCCCACCATCCTTGTACTGCATCTGGGATTGCCTTCTTTGTCTGGCCTCACGCTCCTGAGCTAACCTGATATTGGTACGAGTACCTTTCTCTGACGCTATCCCAGAAACCACGTTACGAGCCAACCCCATGATACCACTAATTCCTGAGGCTATGGTGGTTATCGTATTAGCTGTTTTAGCCCCAGTGGATAAATCACCATATCCCTCGCTTCTCATACGCCCTATACCACGACCCATCTGAGTAAATCTAGACCCTATATCATCAGCGCCATAGTAGGGGATGGTGGTAAAATCAAAAACATCCGTCTCGCCTGAACCGGTCTTAGACTTATCAACATCGTTAACAGTTATGTTATTAAGCGTAATACCATTGTCCTGATAATTCTCAGCTATACGCTGTAAACTACCCTTGAAGCTAGCCGGAAACACATTATCCTGATCAAAAGCATTAGCGTATTTAGTCCTCAACTGATCTGGAGTATCCAAAGAATATATCCCTAGCGGATTGACCGGCGCGGGTAATCCTTGGTTGGTATTCACCAAAGGTTCTATACCTAACCCTTGTATACCGTCCATATTACCAAGCATATACGACCCGACTTCCCCGGCCTCTTGATATTTAGGTATCTTCCTCTTGATTACGTATTTGCTCATGTCTAATTAATTTCGTTCTGACACAAAGATAATTTAAAAAAACAGAGACTCATCATTTCACAACGATGAGTCTCTCAGCAAATGCTATTATTATGTACAGAATTAAATTCTTTTTATGAATAATGATCCTATAGCCTTAACCAAATCATAGAAACCGGCAGAACTGAGACCTACAGCCACTCCATATAATAGAGCCTCCCACCATTCACTCCCTATAAGCAATGGAGACACCTTTAGTAGCCACGCTAATATACAAACCAGCATACCTATGACTACGGCGGATAGGACTTTAGCCCACTTATGGGTGTCAATATACGGCACGACCTTGGCTAGTTGGGTAGCTGACATCGTAACAAAAGCCATGATACCGGTAAAGGTAGTTAGATCAATGGTGATAGTCCCTTCTGATGGGATTACCTCTTGCGCCATCAAAGCGAACGGCGTCAATAACATAGCAAATAAAAATAACAATCTTTTCATATCTAAAACGTTTAATTACTTCGCAAATATAGCATTAATTCTGAGTTCTGCTCATACCTTTTATGTTAAGACTTAATCCCGGTATCATATTAAGCACCAACTGCCTTTTCGCCTGCTCCCTACGCATACGCTCGGCTTCCGCTATCTGCGCCTCTGATTGGGGATCATTCTTGATGTTATTAGCGATATCCTCTATAGCTTTCTTATTGGCGCCGGATTGAGCTAGCATCTTATATAACAGGTCTTGACCTTCCTTCTCCCACCAGCTATCCACGGCAGGATGGGAAGCCAAAGAAGGATCGGCAGGGGCTACCGTCTCAGGTACTGGCTGCTGACCTCCGTCCCCCGTGCCCGAATCCCGTTGTCCGAACTCGTATCTCATTGGCTCGTTCTCCGGAACACCATACCTATTAGCGAACATATCAGCGAACTCAAATCTCTTTTCATTTCTTAAGGTCGATCCAAGAGGCCTACCGTATCCTTGATTCCATGCCACGGTAGCGTCCTTGTAGTTGACGGCGTTATCGAAATCGGATTTAGAATACATATAATAGTT
>OGFN01001318.1_pt1 | contig 9540 bp, 7 predicted proteins | sample 1570921 | NCBI WGS metagenome assembly OGFN01 (sample SAMEA2581940, study PRJEB24529) | metagenome | biome: Human gut stool | place: China | collected 2011
GGCGAAACCTCGACGCGGTCGGCTGGCAGGTGGACTACATCATCACCCACTGCGCCCCCACCAGCATCGCCCTCATGGGCAGCCGCCACAACGAGGCGGATCGGCTCACGGACTTCCTGCAAGATGTACGGGAAAGAGCAAAATACCATTACTGGCTGTTCGGCCACTATCATGACAATCGCATGATCGACGCTAGGCACATCCTGCTGTGGGAGCAGATCGTGCAGGTTCTATGAAATAAGGCCGCAAAGGAAAGAACGGTAGCCTTGCCGTTTTTTTCTTTGCGGCTTTGCAGATAATGAAGACTTGTTGATAAAATGGAGCAATTACTAAGACCCTTATACTACTATTGGGGGAACCATGTCAATTCTGTGAAATTCCGAGATAAAAACTAAGAAACATATCTGCTTGCTGATGGCAAATCTTTTCCGTGCAGTATCGACATTGCACTGATAGGTTTTACCAGCAGACTGTCCCGTGTCTTGTCGAAATTTTCATTGTAATTTTAATGGCCTTGAGTGTCTGTGCAATACGCTTACCCTTGCTGGCGTGTAGGGGGTTCAATTTTAAATGTTGCCATAGGTAGTCCCTCTTATAGATTTTTAACTGCATTCTTACCTTTACATGGACATTCGATCCAAAATATGCTAAAATAATTTTGTAATTTAGCGCGAATTTATAGGGAGGATTATTATGAAAACATATTGTGAACTTTATTTCACCGGTAATCGTACTTCACTAGAGAAATTCATAGCTGAAATCCAATCCTATGCTCACGGAGAATGGATTGCAAAAATTGAGCGAGAAATGGGAACGCCATGGATTGCGTTTAACTATTATGGTAATGCGGTTGATAAGGCAAGCGTATGCATCTCCTTACACAATCTGGATTCAACCAACGAACTTCGAGTAACTAATATTGTACCTCTTGAAAAGCAAAAACTAAACATTGATGAGTACAACAATGTTTTGCGAGAGTTTTATAAGGATATCGTGTTGCCATATAAACGTACCCATCATGATGTTACTATTTCTCAAGTTACTGACGATATTTTCAATCCCAAAACAATCATTAGTGAAACAGCGCTGAGGAAGCTAACATTATTTTGCAACGCAGCAAATAAGTCAACAGGTTCTTCTCACCCCTGTGACCAAGAGCGTTGGTATGACTTTATATGCCAGACTGTCGATGACGATAAAATTTTTGATTTTACTACTCTTGCACAGTTTCTGCAGGATGAAGATTATTGGGGAAAGAAAGGCCCTGACTTTTTAGGGGTCATGGGACATTTTGCATGGGACAAAAACAGTGCAGAGGAACTGGCCTCTGAGTATGAGTCTGCCTGCTCTATTTTGCGGTATTACAAACGGACACGAGGCGTATAAATTGATTATTGACTATGTATTTACAGGGATAGGTGCCCTTTGCACAGTTGCGTCGATTATAGGTGCATGTAAATCAAATAAATACTATAAAATGAGTAAAAACATTACTCTTTTTGCAAATAGTAATGTTGCATATTTGGAGTCACAAAAAATCATAGATACATTTACTCAGCTACTCAAACTTACGAACCCCAAAATTCCCCAACGCGGAACCAATATTCCCAGAGTCGTAAGTCAATATGGAGAGGATATTAAAACATCCGTGAGTGTGATAAAAGAAAAACTTACAACAGATGATGTTGAAAAAATTGAAGCTATTTTACAGAAATCCACAATTAATATTTCAAGATATATTGATTCAATTATAGCTTGTGCGACCCTGAAAGACGGGAAATTTGTACTTGATGATGATTTCAACAAAGCTCAAGAAGCATTTTATGAGGTGCAAAAATATCTGAAGTCGCGATCAGAAAGACTGGAAGACACGATCAAGTCATAAAATAGGGAGGGTACAATTGCCCTCCCTATTTTTATTTACTCGCTTACCATGCCATTGCATATGAAAAGGGCGAAATTGAAACAGCAGCGGGATGGCATTGCCATTCCGCTGTTACTATTTTACAGAACAGGCGTACAGCGCCGGAAAGGAGAAAGCCCATGAACATCCGCAAACCCGCAGACTATAGCACCCTGTTTTCCAAGCTGGACAAGCTCATGGCAGCACAGCTGCCGCAGATGGAATTGTACCGCGAGATTGGCCGAGTGGTCAGCGGCAGAGCAGAGAAAGGTGCCGCTGTTGCAGCCTCTGAATACCTACAAGCGACCTATCCCGCAGCCGAGGGCTTCTCTCCCCGCAATGTGCGCCGTATGCGCACGTTTTACGCAGCCTGCGAGGAATCCCCTGAAATCATGCAGCTGGCGATGAACCTCGGCTGGACGCGGAATGCGGCGATTTTAGAGCGGTGCGGCAGCAACGAGGAGCGGGCGTGGTACATCCAAGCCGTGCTGCGCTTCGGATGGAAGAAAGGCAAACTACTGGAAGCCATAGAATCTCAGGCATGGCTGCATTCTTCTCTCGACGCGCAGGCGGTTTCCTGCTATACTGGAGAAAAAGAAATCTCTCAGGAGAGCGAGTGCGATGATGAAAATACTTTTTGTGTGTCACGGCAATATCTGTCGCAGCCCAATGGCCGAGTTCGTGATGAAGGATTTGGTCAGGAAGGCGGGGCTGGCGTCACAATTCTATATCGAGTCTGCAGCAACCAGCCGGGAGGAGATCGGCAACCCGGTCTATCCTCCGGCACAGCGCAAGCTGGCAGAGCATGGGATATCCTGCGATGGTCATGCGGCACGGCAGCTCACCAATGCCGACTACGTGAACTACGATTTGCTGATCGGCATGGACAGCGCAAACCTGCGGAATATGTACCGCATCTGCGGCGGCGATCCGGACGGCAAGCTGCACCTCCTGATGGACTATACCGACCATCTCTGCGATGTAGCCGACCCGTGGTACACCGACGATTTCGAGGCAACGTGGCAGGATGTGCTGGCGGGATGCCATGGGCTGCTGCATGAACTAATGGAGGGAAACAAAAAATGCTGATGAATTCCAACGAATACCTCAATATCGTCGAGTCGATCAAGCAGGATATCCGCACGGCGCAATACCGTGCGACGGTCAGTGTCAATCGTGAGCTGCTGGTTCTCTATCACTCCATCGGCGAGGTCATCAACGAGCACAAGACATGGGGCAACAAATTTGTTGAAAATCTTGCCGCCGACATTAAAATGTCTTTTCCAGACGCCACCGGCTACTCGGTGAGAAACCTGAAATATATGGCGAAGTTCGCACTGCGTTTTCCCGAAAAGGAAATTGTGCAAGCGGCGCTTGCACAAATTACTTGGTATCACCATATTGCCCTGATGGACAAGGTGAAGAATGCAGATGAGCATATTTGGTATGCCGAACAAGTTGCTAAAAACGGCTGGTCCCGCAACGTGCTGGTACACCAGATCGAAAGCGGGCTGTATCAGCGGCAGGTGCTGGCAGAGAAGGTGTCCAACTTCGAAAGCCGCCTTCCGTCTCCGCAGAGTGAACTCGCGGCCCAGACGATGAAAGACCCGTATATCTTCGATTTTATTCCTTTCAAAGAGGATATGATAGAGCGTGACATCGAGCAGGCTCTGGTCAAGGATGTGACAAAGCTCCTGCTGGAGTTGGGGACCGGCTTTGCGTTCCTCGGCAATCAGTACCACCTCAATGTGGGCGGTGATGACTTCTACATCGACCTGCTGTTCTATAACCTGAACCTCCGCTGCTATGTGGTGATCGAGCTAAAGACCGGCGAGTTCAAACCGGAATACGCCGGGCAGCTTAACTTCTATCTCTCTGCGGTGGACGGAATTCTAAAAAAAGAGCAGGACAATCCGTCGATTGGCCTGCTGCTCTGCAAGAGCAAGAATGACCTCGTGGCGGAGTATTCGCTCAAGGACATGAGCAAGCCCATCGGCGTCAGCGCCTATCAGATCACCAGCAACCTGCCGGAAGAACTGGAATGCCAACTGCCGTCCGTGGAGGATATCCAGAAGCGGATCAAAGGTGCAAAAGAGTGATGGTGTTATGAGTCAAAATATAACTCGAAGAAATCACTACATTCCGCAATTCTATTTGAAAAACTGGAGCCTTGATGGGAAGACGATTCAAACTTATAGTATTCTGGTGTCCAACGCAAATGTTCCATACTGGACACAGCAATCAATCAAAAACACCGCAGTATGGAATGACTTTTACACAAGAGTTGTCGGCGATGAAGAACTTGATGATTTTGAACATTGGTTTGATCAAGAATTTGAACGACCAGCAAAACCAGTATTCGATAAGCTGATTAACGATGAGAGGCTATCAAAAGAGGAAATAAAAACTCTCTCACACTTTGTTTTTGCCCAGTACCTGCGTACGCCAGCTGCATACTTGCGACTAACCAAGCAGAACCTGAAAATATTCCCTGACGTGATGAACGAAGTTTGCGGAAAGCTAAACAAGGCATCAGCGCACGAATTGCAGCGAAGCATATCACATCAGTCTGCTGCCAGCAAAAGTACAGAAGATGTCCTATTTCCACTCAAGATATTACTTGATAGAGAGAAAAGCATAGTCGAAATGAAAACGATTGTGGGCCAAGGATTTTACTTGCATGATTTAAAGCATTTGCTTACATCAACTGTAAAAGTATCCGAACGGATCAATTGGCAAGTGGTTCATGCCGCTGATGGTATTTCGTTCCCAACATCAGATGATCCTGTTATTTGTTTGAATTACAATAGCGAAAGGGACTATGATTTTGGTGGAGGCTGGGGGACAAAACACAACATAATATTAATGCCCATTTCTCCCAAAGTGCTATTATTTTCCGAAGTCGGTGTAAAAAGGAATATCCCTAGCTTGGACTATTCCTTGGCATACAGTAAATTGTTTCGTGAAATGATTATACGACATGCACACAGATATGTATATGCGGATCGTCCTCAGAAAGGCATGCTTGCACTCAATGCTCGTGTTGTAAATCGAGATATATATGAACATGAAAAGCAAAGCATTGCTGGATGGCACACAGAAAATGTAGAAGCAGAACGAAATCTATAAACACGAAATATCTTTGTTTTGAGCAATAAATGCAAGATATCCAGAATGATGTAGCTTGCCAAAAGTAAAGTCTTGAAACCGCAATGGTTTCAAGGCTTTCTTTGTTTTTCGGGGTAAAAATCACACCTCTGAAAATCTGAAAAGCGCACAAAAAAGCGCACAGCCGTCTGAAAACCTGAGATATCCCTAAGAGAAAGGGTGTATCTTCATGGCTTATATCAGGGCAAACACAAAGAATGGTAAAATCGTTTCCTATCGCTTCACAGTTTGTTTAGGCCGAGACTGCAACGGAAAGCAAATCCGAAAATACACTACATGGCCCATCCCACCCGATACAAGCACAGCCAAGGCAAAGAAAGCTGCTGAACGTGCTGCTGATATTTGGGAACAGGAGCTTATGAACGAGTATCATAAAAAGCTCGAAGCAGAAACAGCAGGCAAGGCATATCAGATACCGGCAGAAAAACGCCACGACGATTTTGTTTCCTTCGTCAATGATGTCTGGTTTCCTCTTCAAGTCCGGGATGGTAAGCATAAGCCCAAAACCATCGCTTTCTATGAGAGTATGACAAAGCTGCTCCTCCCCTGCTTTAGTGGCTCCACCTTACAAGGAATCGGCTCTCTCGATATTCAGCGCTGCCTTACCTACCTTCGCACCGAGCACAAGAATCAGCACGGAAAACCGTTAACTCCAAAAACACTACACCACCTGTATAACACACTGAACCTGATTTTCGGTTTCGCTGAAAAGCAAGAGCTGCTTGTCAAAAATCCTATGAAGCTGGTTGACAGTCCCAAGAAAGGAAAAAAGCCTGTCGATGCCTTGACCGAGGAGCAAGCCAAAAAATTCTTCTCTCTGCTCCCCGATACTCCCCTTGATTTTCACTGCATCCTGCAACTGCTGATAACGACCGGAATCCGTCGTGGTGAGTGTATGGGTCTAAAATAGAGCGACATCGACGAGAAGAATTGTACCATCAGAATCGAGCGCAGCATCGTCTACACACCGGAATGCGGTGTAATCGTCAGCTCGCCAAAAACAGCGACCAGAATCCGCACTATCCCCATCATGCCAAGCACATTGTCCTTGCTCAAGCAGCTACGAAAGGCGACACAATCCCAGCATCCTAACACTATCCTGCGGAATGCCCTTCTTTTTCCCAAGGAGGACAATATCTTCCAACCTCGTGACCCGAACTCAGTAACAAGGCGGGTAAAACGCTTTATGAAAAGGAATGGTCTGCCTGATTTATCCCCACACGATTTGAGGCATTCCTGTGCGACGCTGCTTCTTTCCCAAGGCGCTGATATCAAAAGCGTGCAGGAGATTTTAGGACACGCAGATGCAAGTACAACGCTGAATTTCTATGTCAAGTCTGACCTGCAACAAATGCAAGCTGCAACCGACAAATTCGCTGCCGCTTTCAACCTATAACAGAATAAATCACTATAAGGGAGGGCTTAATGCTCTCCCTTTTTTCATGATTTTTTTGAGGCGACCTACTCCCTTATGTTCCTGTGCTCAGCGCTAAGATTTTTACCCCGGAAAATGTAAATTCGGCTATCCAAGAACTGTGCTGCTCTGTGACCCCCCACTTATCAGCAGAAGAGAAATATCCGGCAAAGTTGCCATCACAACGCTGTCCCCAACCGTTTCTCATCGCGTTTTTCAACTTCTCTCACAAACGGCCCACGTTCGCTTTCACGAGTGAAAGCGGGTACACCCTCGGCTTTCGGAGAAAGATTGCACACAACGGCTTACACGCCGAAACAGGAGCCTTCCCTCCCCCGGCCACAGCACAGTCTTGAGCTGCCAGCGAAATCGTCACCGAAAGAACAGCCGGAGGAAGCGGATGCACGCCTATGGCGTGTGTCTGCTTCCTCCGGCGTCGCGGCCCCGCTGGGCTGCGTGATCTTTTTTTGCTTTTGTCAGAATTGTGGCTTACACACCATGTGTTCAGTGCTTTCCGCATGTGCGAGACGAGGGGTGGTATCACCACTCTTGGTGTGCTCTGCGTGCTGCCGAAACTCCCGGCCCCCGCTTGTTAAAACGACTAACTTGCCGTTTTCTGAGATTGGGTAGCCTTTATTGATTCCAGCGGTGCAAAAGCAGCAGTTCACTGCAAACAGCCCCGGTCCCCTGTGAAAGGGACCGGAGCTGTTTTTTCGTCACTTCATGGAGCGTGCCAGGAACGCGGCGATCTGCGCGCGGGTGCAGGTACCGGTGGGGTCGAAATGACCGTTACCCACGCCGGTGGTAATGCCGTTCTCCACGGCCCAAGCCACGGCCTGCGCGTAATAGCTGTCAGTGGGAACAGCGGTGAAGTTCGCCGTACCGCCCGCCGTGGGCTGGCCCATGGCCCGCCACAGCATGGTGACCATCTGTGCGCGGTTGATGGCGGCGTTGGGGTTCGCGCCATCGGAAACGCCCTTGTCCTTGGCCCAGTTCTGTGCCTTTTCGTACCAGGTGTTACCGCCGTTCAGATTTGCGTCGTTCTGCCGCGCCAAAATCGTCCACAGCTGCGCCCGGGTGGTGGAGGCGTTGGGGGCGTAGATCGTGGCGCTCATGCCGTTGACCAATCCGCGGGCGCTCACGAAGTCGATTTCGCCCTCGGCCCAGTGGTTTCGGGTGTCGATGAAGCCCTTGGAGTTGTCAACGATCTTCACCGTCGCGCTGCCGTCCACGGTCAACTGGATACCGTCCTCGGTGGGAATGGAATCCTTCAAAATTTCCTCCGTGCCGTCGGGGTGGACGAGCACCGCCACCGTACCGGGGGTCACGTTGGAAACAGGAATTTCCACCTTGGTCTCGCCCGCGCCCTTGGGAAGCTCGATGCTCACCGTGGGGGCGGTGCTGCTGTTCCGGGTGGCCTCGACCTCCACGGGAACCTTGACCGCCTCGCCGTTCTTCTTCGCGTCCTCAACAGCCTTGCCGCTGGCCTTGGCCGCCGCCTCGGTCTGGCCGTTTTTGTCGGTTTTCACCGTGCCGGTGGAGCCGTCAGCGGCCTTGTTCTCGGTGACGGAACTGCCGTCCCTCTTCGTCTCGGTCTTGGTCACGGAGCCGTCCTTGCCGGTGGTGGTCTGGGTCACGGAGCCGTCTCTCCGGGTCTCGGTCTTGGTGGTGGAGCCGTCGGCATGGTTCTTCGTCTCCGTCTTGATGATGGGGTTGCTGTCGGAACTGTCCCGGTCGGAGGAAGAGCCGCCACTGCCCGTGGAGCCGCCGCCGGAGGACGGATCCGCCCACAGCACTACCGAGCCTTTCGCATAATAATTATCCGCGAGATACAACCACGAATATGCCTTTCCCTGCACGAGCGGTTTATCCTCTAAATAGCCAAGCACACCGTTGCCCCACTCGAATTTACCCTCAGGCCAGCCGTCAGCCTTCGTAAAGGTCACATCCTTCAAGGTCTTGCCTGCCTCGGTGACCTTCGTGAAGGTGGGCGTGCCGCTGAGCAGGGCCTTTTCGATCCATACCTTGAGCGACTGCTCCGCTACATCGTTGTGCGTAGCATCACCCACGACCTTATACCAAACGGTGTAGATGCCCGCGTTGGTCGCGGTGGGAAGGTCGGGGCTGTAAGCGCCGTTGTCCAAGCGGTATTGCATTATACCGCCCTCGACGCTGCCCTTGTTGATGAGCACCTGCGCCGTGCCGTTGTAAACCAGTCCGGTCTTTGCCGTGGGCGGGGTGTATTTCGGGTCTGGTTTCCCGGCGGGTGTCGTGCCGCCCTTCTTGGCAAGCAAAACCGTATTATTCGCAAGACTGGTTTGGTACTCGCCGTTATCGCTCTGGAAGCAGTTCATATCGACGCGCGTCATGTCGTAATGCGTCCCACCGGTCGCCGTGCTTTCCCCGGAGGCGATAGCCACCTGACCATTGCCAACAGGCCATGTTTCCGGCGTCACGCCGATGCGCGCGCCCCCGCTCAGCGCTCCGGCAACACCGATGACGGTTTTGTTGGCCTTGGACAGATACACGTTGTTCCGCTCGTTGTTCACCTTATTGTTTGTGTTGTTGACATTGCCGGACACGGTGAACGTGCCGCCGCCCACAAGCACGCCGCCGCCTTTTCGGTGGCTGTATTGTTGGTGATGCTGCCGCCGCTCATGGTAAATTTGCCGTATGTGTAAACGCCGCCGCCAAATCCAGCGCTGTTGCCGGTGATCTTGCCGCCGTACATATTGAATTCACCGAATTGGCCAACGTTTACGCCGCTGTTGGTGTTGCCGGTGATGGTGCCGCCAAACATATCCAGCGTGCAGAAGCCGAATATATCTACGCCGCCGTTGCCGCCGCCTTTGATCGTACCGCCGCCCACGCAGTCGGTCAGGGTCAGATGCGCATTGTTTTCGCCAAGGACCCAGATCACATAGTCAAGCGCCGCATTGCCGTTCGCGCGGTCGATGGTATGACCGTTGAGGCAGAGCTTGACATCACCGTCGATCAGGATAGCCGCACCGTTGAGGGTCAGGTTATCGTCCAGATAATAGCTGCCCGTCGTAAG
>OGFN01001321.1_pt1 | contig 9515 bp, 9 predicted proteins | sample 1570921 | NCBI WGS metagenome assembly OGFN01 (sample SAMEA2581940, study PRJEB24529) | metagenome | biome: Human gut stool | place: China | collected 2011
TTGACTATTCCCCCGTCAGTGTGGAGAAATCCAAAAAGGTCAACGAGGCCGCCATAGCGGAGGGCCGCTGCACCGTTCTGCAAGGCAGCGTGGCGGATATGATCTTCGCAGATGACTGGTTTGATGCTGTAACGGCCTTTGAAACCGTCTATTTCTGGCCTGACCTGCCGCAGTGCTTCCTGGAGGTTTACCGGGTGCTAAAGCCCGGAGGGACATTTCTCATCTGCAACGAGAGCAATGGCGACTCGGACAAGGACGAGAAGTGGACGGAGATCATCGGCGGCATGACCATCTACAAGGACGCCGAGCTGAAGACGTATCTGGAGCAGGCAGGCTTTCACGATGTGCAGATACACAAAAAGAAAAGTTGGCTATGCGTCACGGCGCGGAAATGAGGGGGCTAAATCATGAGTATCTTTGCATCTATCTTACGCAGCGTGTACAAGCTCTCCGGCGCGAAAAAGGCGTTCGCCTTGCCGGAGGATGCACTGCGAAAGGAAATTGAAAAGCAGAACCGGCATCGTGGCGTTTTTACGCCCACCGACCGCAAGGCATATTATGAAACGATCGCGGTAAACGGCTTCCCCTGCCTGATTGTGCGAGAGCATCCAAAGCCGTCCGAGCGCGCTATTCTTTATTTTTTCGGCGGCGGCATGGTGATCGGCCCGGACAAAGGCGATCTGCCCGTGATGCGCAAGCTCTGCCGCGAGACAGGCTGTGATGTGTGGTTTCCGTTTTACCCACTCTGCATGGAACACTGCATTACTGAAACATACGCGATGGTGTACGAATGTTATCGAAAAATGATTACACTGTACGGCGGCGGAAATGTCAGCACCTGCGGCTTTTCCTCCGGCGGACCGTACTGCGACTGCGTATATAAAAAGAAGCTTTAGAGGGGAGATAAAATTATAAAAGCCACTTATTTTTTTCTGAATTCCCGTGAAGTTTCGGCAAAATTTGCCGTCTCTGTCTCGCAATAAAAAAAGCAGGATTGTTTTAAAACAATCCTGCTTTTCTTGTCATAACCGAACAAAACAAAATAATACAATCCGAAAGTCCGTATTTAAATATTGATGTCGGGAAGTTCAATGGGTCCCGAGACGTCGGTTGTAGTCGGTTCAGTGCTGATGGTAATAATATCATCCGTGCAAAATTCCGTTATATCAAATGACGGAGCAGAATACTCTTCTTTCATTCTTTTTTCTCCTTTTTTTAAGTCCTGTAAGCTGCGGCGGATTTTCCGTATCGCATCATAGCCTGCGTTAAATCATCAAGAGCAGTGCCCTTATATGCGCTTGACTGCTGAATAACACTTGCGTATGATTCGACGCTGAAAAGCATTGTGTTGCTGCAAGGAACACCGTTTTCATAAACCGTAAGCAAAAGCTTATCGCTCAGCTCGTGTGCAAAAAGCTCATTACAATAAACATAATATGTACCGTCGCCGTTATTCACAAAATCATTTTTATCATAGGTAAATTTTGTGTTCCTAAATGCGATTTCAACGGTCTTGTTTTCAACGTCCTTAGCGGAAAACTTAGCCCTGAGCATAATTGAATTGTTGAGCACCAAGCCGCAAGTATTCCATTGCGCCGTAGGACTGCTTATCGTTTTGTAATTTAAGTCGCTGATATTCTTAAACTCCTCTGCCCCATTGCTGCCCCAGCTTTTTTGAACAGCGGTCAGCTCGGAGTTAACAAGATTATCCGTCTTATACCCTACATATTTCTGTGCCATAGCGCCGTAATTCAGCAAATCCACAAGCAGCGTGCGAAGCTTTGAGTATTCATCGCTGCTGTATCTGTCGAGCAATGTATAGGCGTACTCCTTGACGCTCAACGCCTTTTCGGGGCTTGTGTATTCCTCGTTTCCCTTTTTGGCGTGCAACACCGCAGTAACCTCATCATTCATAAGCTGCGGATTTATGCCCTTGTACGAGAATACGTAGTAATCCCCGTTCTGCTTATATTGTGTAGCCTTTTCTTCTTTTCCGTTACATTTAAATGTCATATAGAAATCATCGTAAGACGAAAGACTGCTTTTAGGTACTTTGAAATTCATTGTTATGCTGCTTTCGAGCGATATTGAAGCCTTGTCAATTGCAAGTGCGGGCTTTTCTTCCGAAGCAGCTTTCTTTTTGTAATAATATGTAACAACCGTACCGTCTGAAACAATCGGCTCATTCAAGCCGTCGGCCTTCACAAATTCACAACCGTAAAGCGATTTTGCCGGCGTCAAACCAAGCTTTGTGCCATACGGAACAGTAAATGTTCCTCCGGCAGTATTCGGGATTTCTGTGCCGTCCTCAAATTTATATTGGATTGAAACGGTTGTGTAACGCTGTGTTTCCGTATTATCGTCCGCTAAGATGTTACCGTTTTCGTCAAGCACCTGAAATGCCACGGTATCACCGTTCAAAAGCTGAGCGTCGGACGGAATTTGATAAATAAGCGAGCAGCTCTTCAGACCTGAATTAAAATCGCTTTTGATGTGGTCCAAAGCACCTATTGGCCAGAAATTCGCCTTATCATTCCAAACGGGAATGTCAAAGGTTTGAGTAGTCTGAAGCGGATTACCCGATGAATCGGTTGCCACGCTGCCGTCGGAATGCCTTATCCACATTTTGAACCTTATCTGCCTTGCTTGCTTATCCGAAACATTTTGAATGACAGTACGCAGTTCGATTTTTTTACCGTTCATATCGGTATTAAATCTGCTTTTACCGTTACCGCTCAAAAGCCTGCCGCTGCGATTTGAAGTATAAGTATAGTACGAGCTTGTTTCAAGGTCCGTAAAATCAGAGGGACTTGAGTAGGCTCCGGTGTACTCCTTAACCTCAGGCGTGGCAACGTAGAGCTCTGCATCCTTGACAAGCTGAGACATTCTCTTGTAGCCCTGCAAGCGGCAAACCTCGCAAAACTGATAATTTGTATCTCTCATTATACACTCGTAGCTTGAGACAAGCATTTTTGAGCCGTAAGCATTGCGGCAGGTATAGGTGTTTCTGAAGCCTAAAAGCTGAGACCATTTTATCTTTGCCGGGTCTTCAACCGAGGAGAGATTCAGGGACTTCAGTTCCTTATCCCCAAGTAAATATCCGGTGCTGTACTCATCGCCGAGGCCGAGCAAGCTATGCCCAAGCTCGTGTGCAAAGGTCTTAGGCGCACGATAGCTGTCTGACGGTGAAATAAAATAGTGGAAGCCGTATTCACGATTGTTATAGGCACCGCCGAAATCGGATTTTGTATTTACAACCACGGCGAACTGCGCAATATAATCGTGAACATAGTAATACGGTTCATACTCGTTCCACTCGCCGTTAGGCTTCGTCGGAATCGTGTTCGGGTCGGTTGTTTTTTTGATATGGGCATCGTGAATTTTCTCTATAAACTCAGGCCCTATGCATCTTTCCAAAATATGGTTCTTCCATTGGCTTCCGTGGAGATTGTTAGAAATAACCGGAGAATTGTAGCTGTCAACTATAACATCGAAGAAGGTGCTTCCTCCGTTATCAAATGTAGACTCTGAGGCTGTGCAGAGGGCGTAAACATTAAATCTGTCGGCATAGCTGCGATACGGCTCGTATTTCATAGCCTCTTGCCAAAGTCGTTTTACATCATTGATAAATTTGCCCTGCTGACTTTTTGTATATCCCTCACCGCAAATGACGACAACCATATTTTCCGTATCGCTGCGAGTCTTCTGAATAGTGTATACGGGAATGGTAGGATTAGAGTATTTCCCGTCAGCCGAATACCATGGTCCGAGCGTGGGCTGAATGCTTTGCTCGGTGCTGACATTCCAATCGGGATTTGCCTCTTCCGCAGGCTCTGAAATTGTATAATCCGCCTCCTGCTTATTCGGAGCAGAGCCGACATAAGGATTGCCCTGAGTGCCGCTGCCGGAGGTTGCGACAAAATACTCGGTATCGAGATAAAACGCAGGTCTTACGCCCAAATCGGAATACCACGGAGCATATCTGCCCACCTCGCCCGACGAGCTGACATAACGCATATCATGATTACAGTCGGTAACGGGAGTGCGAAGCCAATAAGGCCAAGCCATACCGTCATTGTTGTATGCGACATAATAGCCTTTAAGATTTTTCCACACGGCGTTAGCCTGTTTCACATCGAGGAGGAACACCTTTTCGGTCGTGGTTTCAAAATATGAATCATCATAATTAGCCACAGCCTCCGAAATATCGGTGTAGTATAACAAATCGGAATTTGCGTCGCCCTCAACAATACCCTTATTGTATTCGGGATGAGAGACAAGAGAACGCTGGGTAACGGTTTTCATAGCGGCAATTTCCGACTTTGAAAATTTATTTAAAAAGCCCGCTTTATTATTATAGGCCCCTGTTCCGCTGACATAACCATCCTTCGGCGGGTTACCGCAAAGCCAATCGACCTTACCTGCAGCCGCAGTTGAATTGAGCCAGGAACGCATATTGCTGTCTCTCCAATAATTTGAGCCGTAATCGGCGCGCTTATAGCTTCTGCTGTGCGATTTCGAATTGCTGTTGTCGTTTGTCTTGGCATCATACGCAAGAGTGTCAACAATTCTGTCTGCAAGCATAAGCGGACCGTTATCATCAATACTCACACAGCGCCAAAGAATCGAGGCGTTATTATATGTTCCCATTTTGACATAATCGCCCACTTTAATATCAGGCTTTGACGCCGCCTGAGCGAACATAGGCAACAGCGAAACAGCCATGCACATCGTAAGCAATACTGCCGTCAGTTTTTTTACCATTAACTCAATCCTTTACCAAATATATTTGCTTTTATTATATATGACTTGGTTATAGATGTCAACACATTTATCGTTAAACTTTTGTCAATTATGGCAGCTGCCTCTCATAATAAAATGCTTTCCGCAGCGTTAACATTCACGCTTTCCTTTTGCCGCTTATATATGACGAAAAAAACGTCTGATTTGCCCTTAAATGCAAAAAAACACCCTCCACTTTCATTTAAAAAGCAGAGGGTGCTTAACATGGTTAAAAACAATTCACTTGGCCGCAAAGGCCGCAAGTATCAGCTGCAAATTGAGCTGATAATTTTTTCCGCGTCAAACGGCTCGCCGAAATGATTTTTATAATCCGAATTTAATATATATACCGTTACCTTATCGCTGCTTTCCGCTACGATACTGAAATATGACGAAGACTGCATTTCAAATTTGTCTGTGTAATTACAGTATTTATATCGGTAATCGCCCTCGGTTCCGTCTGTATATTTAATGTCTTTTCCGCCGACCGAGGTCTTCCTTAACAGTTCTTTTTCAAGCCTTTTCTTAATAAGCTTTCGCGAAGCCGCCGTTCCGCCGGTATACTCATATACGGTAGCTGTATAATAGTTATAGCTGCCGTCGTTTTTGGAATAATTATCAACAGTATAATAACCGCTTAAAAAGCCGTTTGAATACAGCTCGTTATCCGAACGCTCAGCCTCGTAATCAGACAAATCGACAAAATTACCCAAGCTGTATTTACTCTCGGCGGCTTCTTTATAGCTGCTCGTCTTTTCGCTGCCAGAATTTACAAATACCGCGGCAAAAAACGACACGGAGAAAACCACGCAGAAGGCCGCTATACATAAGGAGCTTATCTTAAGCACGGATTTTATTTTTGCGTCATTGACAAAAAAGTAAGCGATATAGCAAATTATTCCGGGTATCAAAATTATGCTCGGTATAATCAGAGCAAAGGTATCAACAACAATATATATCGGTGTTGTTGTTACTTGGCTTTTGACAAAAGACCAAAGAAGCCCCAATGCCACCACTGCAATTAAAATGACGACGAGATTTTTAATTGATTTCTTTTTATCCATATTAACCCCCGCTTTTTATAAGTAACAGAATATGTGTTACTTCCGCAACATATTGTATGTATACAATATGTTATATTGCTTTTTTTGTTTTGTCAACAGCGGCTGCTTTTAAGAACGATAAAGGAAACCAAATGCACTTTACTGACACGCAAAAGCGGTATACTCTGCCGCTTTAATTACGGCTTGTTCACACAACGAAAATGCAAAAACAGGATACAGCTTTTGCTATATCCTGCTTTTATAGCAAACAACTCTAATTTTAATAGAAACCCGTTAAGGGGGCGTAATTACGGTTTGGAGGGGGGCAACTATTGCCGATTGAACTACTATTTAGAAAAAAATATAGCTGTGCTATGCTATACAAACTGAAATTGTCTATTTCCGTTGCCATACCATTACATAATCTTTTTCACCGGTAGCTTCATCAATGCCATTGCGCCGGATTTCAAACCCTTCTCTTTGATAAAAAGATATTGCCCGTGTATTTTTTTGATATACATTTAAGAACAATGTGTTTCTTTTTTCCTTTACGTAGTTTAGCAAAATTTTACCTATACCTTGAGATTGCATTTTGGCAGAAACAAAAACACCTTCAATGTATTCGTCACTCAACCCTATAAAGCCCTGTATTTCCTGCTTATCCTCGTAAACATAGACTGTTGCCTGCAATAGCAGTTTTTTTACTAACTCAAAATTACTTTTCCAATATTGAGCAGAGATAAAATAATGTGACTTTATATTTGTATCCAACCATATATCTGCAACTTTATTTATATCCGCTTTTCGTAATTCTCTAATCATAACAGTGATGCCCCTTAAAAATCCATTTTGTCGAAATCATAGTACCATAATGCAGACTGGCAAACAAGAAAATTTCACCGTAATTTTGGCGGAGAGTGAGGGACTCGGCTCACTTCGTTCGCCCGCGAGTTTGCTACGCAAACTATCCTATTATAGACTTCTTTTGACAAGACTTCGTCTTGCAAAAGATTGTAAGGGTTCGAATCCCTTTTTAATTTAAAGCAAAAACAGGATACAGCTTTTGCTATATCCTGCCTTTTTGGCGGAGAGTGAGGGATTCGGCTCACTTCGTTCGCCCGCGAGTTTGCTCCGCAAACTATCCTATTATAGACTTCTTTTGAAAAGACTTCGTCTTGCAAAAGATTGTAAGGGTTCGAATCCCTTGCTGTCTTATCAACAAAAAAATAAAGGGTATAGCAAACGCTATACCCTTTATTCTTGGCGGAGAGTGAGGGATTCGAACCCTCGGTCCCGTTAGGGATTACCTGATTTCGAGTCTTTTATGCAACTGTGACGGAGGTGTTCGTTTTGAGGCCGTTTCTGTAAGCCCCATCCCTGCCGAAAACCGCTTGAAATCAGGACTTTTCGCCCGGAAAGCCTTGCGGGACGGACTTTTTTGAAAGTGGGTTCAAATCGGCGTTTTTCTCGATTTTGGAGAGAAATGCGGGAAGATAGGAGAGAAAAAACGGGAGATGGCCATACACCGCAGGGTAGAACTTCCAACCGACGAAAATCTATTTTTGAGGTGTTACAAATGGATGTATTCCCCGTTAACTGGGACAGCGTTCCCGAGGTAATGAACAAGGAGCAATTCTTCCGCATCTGCCACATCAGCAAGTCCACGGCGCTGCATCTGCTCAAAAGCGGCAAGGTGCCCTGCGAGTGGTCGGGTAAGAAAACCCGGTGCTATAAAATCCGAAAAGAGGATGTGAAAGCATACTTGGAGGAGCGGGCAATTTTTCCAGAACTCTATTCTGCGCCGAAGGGCTGGTACGGCACCCACTATGTGGCGAGGCTCTCCAAGGAGCTGCCGGAGGACACGCTGCGGCAGATGCACGGCTACTATGAAAAGCTGCTGCGCAAATACCCGGATGTGGTCACGGTAAAGGATGTGGTAACTCTGACCGGCTACACCCTGACCACCGTCCACAACTGGTGCAGCCGTGGGTCACTGAAAGCCTTTCAAAAGGGACTGAAGTTCTGCATTCCAAAGATCTTTCTCGTTGACTTCTTCTGCTCTCTGACCTTCCGCTCCATCACCCGCAAAAGCCTCTGGCATATCCAGACGCTGAATGAATTCAGCAGGAAGATGAGGCGGAAGAAGTAAAAGTAACCGCCTCTGCATTTCCGTAGAGGCGGCTGCTTATCAATTAGTCATCATCTTCGTCATTCGGCCAACCGGATATGATATGTAATTCACCTGAATCCATATCCATTGCCATATTATCTCCCATACGCATCAGCAAATCGCCGTCAGAGTCAATTGCCATATTGCCTGAGATTGTATGAGCAAAATTTCCGTCATCGTAGTCAAAAAAGTGTTTTCCCATAAATAAAACTCCTTACTCAATTCTAATGATTTCGTGATCTCTTGTTCCGTATATCCGTTTAACTTGATACAGGGATTCACCAATCCAAAATGTGATTCTGTCTCCAGCTTCTTCATTCGTTGCAATATTAGTACAGAGCAAATTGCTTTTTGCGTTAGTTCCTCCGCAAGCTGACGGCAATATATGATGAATGTTCCACCCACAATATATTTCTTGCCCATAATAGTTTACAGAGAAGTTATTGTTACCATAGCCGTCTTTACACATTAAATTCCCGTGAAAATCCTCTGCATACTGTTTGCTACCGTAGCACTCTTCCCAAAATCGCAGAGCGTCGTATTTATTGATTTTCATTACTTTCACCTCCAATCCGGACAAAAAGTAAAACCATACACATTATGCGTGTATGGTCTCAATCTATCCGAATTGGAACTTTACACGCACAACAACCAAGACGGTCACCTAAATGACTGTCTAAGAAGTATGGTGTAAAGCTTTGATACAGCAACTGGGCCCACCTCAAAGGAGAGGAGAATCTCCCGGAGCCTATCTTGTGGGTTCTCAATGGCGTAACGAGAATTTTAATCGACATTGATAGTATCTAGGAATTACATATTTTAAGCTTGTAGAAGTTTTGAGTCCGTTGTTCTTTTCGGATTTCTCGTCGCTCCGTCATACAAGTTACTCAAATTTAACATAACCTACACTATAAATTATATCTTGGAAAGTAAATAATGTCAATTAGAAAATCTGCGATTTAAAAATTCGCACACTCGCACCTGCCTTTCGGTTTTGGTAGACTGTAACCGAAAGGCGGGTGCATTTTGCATTGCAGACCTGCCGGGGAAATTTTGAGTGGGAGGATCACATATGGAATCGCTATTTGAGCAGCTGGGCGGCACTTACACAAGGCAGGGCGACTATTGCCTACCCGATGTTTGCTTACCGCCCGAAGAAGAACGCCCCATCGGCGTTTACGGGCAGCGGCGGCGAGTTTATCTGAAGAAGCATCACCGGATACTGTATTATAACCTGCTGACCGCAGGGGTGCTGGACGGGCACCTTGCAGACATCGAGGAGCAGGCGCAGGAACTCTTTCTTCGGCTGGTAAAACAATATGCAGACACCGAGGGCGTGACGGAGAGGTTGAAGGCCAGCGAACCGCAGTCGTGGGTGCGGAAGATGAACGGCATCCGAAACCGAGCGAACGAGATCGTGATGCAGGAAATTGTATATGGGTAACGAGCAAGCGGAGGTCGATGGCCTCCGCTTGTTTTGTGTGCTGAAAAGAACAATGCTGTTTTGAAACGACATTGTT
>OGFN01001344.1_pt1 | contig 9380 bp, 10 predicted proteins | sample 1570921 | NCBI WGS metagenome assembly OGFN01 (sample SAMEA2581940, study PRJEB24529) | metagenome | biome: Human gut stool | place: China | collected 2011
GCTGCACCGAAGAACATCAGCTTCGGGTCGTTCAGCAGCGGCTCAAAATCGATCATTGCCCCGATGCCGACGAACAGCAGAAGCGGGAACAACTCGTTTGCGATTCCTGCGTCAAACAGCACGTTCAGAACGCCGATCTCCTCCACGCCGTCGATGATCTGTGTCACCGCGCCGGACAGCGGCAGATTGACCAGAATCGCGCCGAAGCCCATTGGCAGCAGCAGCGCGGGCTCCATATCCCGTTTGATCGCCAGATAGATGAGAATCCCGCCGATCAGCCACATGACCGCCTGCTGCCAGTTGAGATTGCTGATGTTTGAAAATAACTGCGCCACAAAAAGTCCTCCTGTTTTGTTTTTTGATAAAAAGAAAAGACCTTTACCCAAGCATACGCGATGCTTCGGTAAAAGTCTCACAATTTCAGTCGACTGCGGGCATTTTTGCCGTACTGACGCAGCCGACGCGGGGGAACCCGCCTGCTACTCCCTTTTATCGAGTCTATTGAAGCAGAAAAGCGCCCGGCCGTCAAGTGGGCCGGGCGTATCTTAGCGGGTTCTTAATAGCCGGATCACGGCTTCGGGTCCTGCGGAGGCTCCTGCTGGGCGGTGAATTTTGCTCTGCGCTTTTTGCGGGCGGTTTTGATCCCGGCGATCACGGCAATGACGATCACGGCCAGCAGAACCAGCGCGGGCAGCGCGGAGGCCAGACCCAGAATGACGTTCTGCACGCCGCGGGCGAAGCCCGTCCAGCCGTCGGACAGGGAATCAGACAGCTTCTGGCCGAAGGTGCGCCGGACCGGAACGGTCGGCGTGTAGACCTCGACCTCGCGCAGATCGAGCTCCACGGTCGAATACCTGATCTGCATATCATAGTTGCGCAGGCTGCGCTCAATGGACTCGATCTCATAGCGCACGTCGGACAGCCGCTGCTCAAGCGCGATGAGCGTCTCCACGTCCTCGCTCTTCGCGAGCATGTCGAGAAGCCGCTCCTCCTGCGTGTTGAGACTGGAAAGCCGCGCTTCGTAATCGGTGTAGGCCGACGTGACGTTCTGCGCGTCACGGCTGGTGGAGGTTACGTTGCCGAAGCCCTCTGTCTCGTGCAGAAAGGCTTCAAACTGCTCGCACGGGATGCGGACGGTGTAATACGCCCAGCGGTTGACGATGGAGGTCGTGCCGTCGGAATTGTACTGCGTGTCGCCTGTCACGTTCGAGCTTTCTACGAAGCCGCCGATCTTCTGCACCTGATTTTCCAGCGCGGCGACCGCCTTGTCAAATTCGGTCGTCTCGATGGAGACGGATGCGGTATAGATGATCTTGGCGGTGTAGTCGGCGACGGAATCGTCCGGCTCCGGTGTTTCGGCCGCTCCGCTGCCCGCTTCGGTCGTGGCGACGGTGTCGTAGGCGAATTCCTCCTCCGGCTCGGCGGGCGCCTCCATGGGCGTCTCGGTGGCGGCTGCCTCCTGCGTGGAATCGTAATAGCTGCTGTCCATAGACGCGGGGTCTGCTGGCGCCATTTTGGAGTTTGCCGCGCAGCCGGTAAACACGACCAGAACCAGCAGTGCGGCGAGAAGGATGGCAAGAATCGATCTTTTTTTCATGATTGGTACCCCTTTCTTTTGTGTTCTGCTTGCGTAACCGCTGATCCAATCGACCGCGGTTATCAGCGGAGCTTTTGCCGATACCTCTTGTCGATTGAATCATCTATACTTAAAAGACGGATTTTCTGGCCGTTGGTTGCACAGGACGGGAAATTCTTTCTAAAAAATCGCAAATTCCGGGACACGCTCGCAGGCGCTGACGGAAAATTCATACGCGGTGCGCGTTTCGCTCGTCTCGCCCAGGTTTTTGAGATATGTCCGGCTCTGGAGCCTGCCCGTGAGCGTCAGCTCCGTGCCGGTCGGGTATTCGGCGGCGGCCAGCGCCGTCCGGCCCCACAAAATGCAGGGGATATAATCCGTCCTGCGGTACAGGCGCGGCACGGCCAGACACAGATCCGTAATCTGCCTTCCGAGCGGCGTCTGCCGGTAGACGGGCGGCTTGCAGACCGTGCCGGTCAGAACGGCCTCATTCTGCATGGGCGCGTCCGTCGTTGTCATGGACAGCGCGTAGACGCACAGGATCAGACGGCGTCCGGTCGGCTCCCGGTTGTTGAACGAGCGAATCTGGCCCTCAATCGTAAAGCGTTCGCCCTCGAACAGCTCTGCCTGCTCCAGCACGTCCTCTGCGGCCAGAACCGGCAGCAGGTCTTCCGTGCCGCTCAGACGCTCCACGGCGAGCAGGAAGCGGAAAAACCGGCGCTCATGGTTCTGGTGCGAATATTCCGGCAGGGACGCCAGCGTCCCGGTCAGGGTAATGTGATTGGCTGTGTTTTCCATAGTTCCACCTCATCTTTTCTTCGTATGGAAGACTATATGAGGGGAACACGCGCAATAGACTACCGGTGGGGCGGGCGTTTTTTGGCCGGTTTTGCGGAGGCGGACTTCCGCTCCGGTATCTGCTCGGCTGTGCCGGGCTTTTTCTCCTTCGGCGGATACGGACGGATGAGGCATTTTGGCGTAAAGCCGATGAGATCCGTCCGGCCTGCTTTTTGCAGCGCCTCGCGCACAAGAAAATAATTCTGCGGTCTTCTGTACTGCATCAGCGCGCGCTGCATCGCCTTTTCGTGCGGATTTTTGGGCACGTAGACCGGCTCCATCGTCCGGGGGTCGAGGCCGGTATAGTACATGACGGTGGAGAGCGTGGACGGCGTGGGATAGAAATCCTGCACCTGCTCCGGCTCGTGGTTGGTATCGCGCAGGTATTCGGCCAGCTTTACAGCCTCTTCCATCGTGCAGCCGGGGTGGGACGACATGAGGTAGGGCACGACGTACTGCTTCATGCCCTCCTGCTCGTTGATCCTTTTGTATTTCTCCACAAACTGCTGGTAGACGGCGTGCGGGGGCTTACCCATCACGCGCAGGACCTGATCGGACACATGCTCCGGCGCGACCTTCAGCTGGCCGGAGATGTGATAGCGCACCAGCTCCTTGAAGAACGTATCGCTCGGGTCGGCCAGCAGATAGTCGAACCGGATGCCGCTGCGGATGAAGACCTTCTTGACGCCCGGCAGCTTGCGGAGCTTCCGCAGCAGGGACAGGTAATCCGTATGGTCGGCGATCAGGTTTTTACAGGGGGCAGGGAACAGGCACTGCCTTGTCGGGCATGCGCCGCGCTGGAGCTGCTTTTTGCAGGCGGGCTGGCGGAAGTTCGCTGTCGGGCCGCCGACATCGTGGATATAGCCCTTAAAGCCCGGCGAATGCGTCATGCCCTCGGCTTCCCGGAGGATCGACTCCTGCGAGCGGGTCTGGATGATCCGCCCCTGATGGAACGTCAGCGCACAGAAGCTGCACGCGCCGAAGCAGCCCCGGCAGGAGGTCAGGCTGAATTCGATCTCCGCGATGGCCGGAATGCCGCCAAGCTTTTTGTACGATGGGTGGAACGTGCGGCAGTATGGAAGATCGTAGACATGATCCATCTCCTTCTGCGAAAGCGGCTTCTGCGGCGGGTTCTGGACGATAAATTCATGGTCGCCATACGGCTCGATGAGCCGCTTGGCGCAGAAGGGGTCGGTGTTGCGGTACTGGATGGAAAAGCTCTCGGCGTAGACGCGCGGATTTTTCTGCATATCCGGGAAGGCCGGGAGCGTGATGGACGGGACGGATGTATCCGGCTCACGGGTCTTATAGACCGTGCCGTCGATATACGTGATGTCCTGCGCGTCCATGCCGTCGTTGAGCGCGTTCGCAATCTCGACGACGGCGCGCTCTCCCATGCCGTAGATCAGAAGATCGGCCTGCGAATCGAGTAAAATCGACCGCTTGAGCCTGTCGGACCAGTAATCGTAATGCGCAAGCCTTCGCAGGCTTGCCTCGATGCCGCCGATGATGATGGGCTTGCGGCGGTAGGTGCGGCGGATGAGGTTGCAGTAGACCGTCACGGCGTAATCGGGCCGCTTGCCCATTACGCCGCCGGGGGTATAGGCGTCGGCTTTCCGGTGGGCCTTGGAGACGGTGTAGTGGTTGACCATCGAGTCCATATTGCCGCCCATGACAAGAAAGCCCAGGCGCGGTTCGCCGAGGGCGTTGATCGAATCGGGTTTTTTCCAGTCGGGCTGTGAAATGATGCCAATCTTATAGCCTGCGTCCTCCAGCACGCGCGAGATGATCGCGTGGCCGAACGACGGGTGATCGACATAGCCGTCGCCGATGATATAGACAAAATCGCACTGTTCCCAGCCGCGCCGCTGCATGTCGGCGCGGGAAATCGGTAAAAATTCCGGCATGGGACTCACAGCAGCGTCAGGATCGACTTGAGATCCGGCAGCAGATACTCCGGCTGTGCCTGCTCGCGCAGATAGTCCGCCGGGAAGCTGGTCGCAAGGCCGATGGCCTTGATCCCGGCAGCGTGGGCTGCACGGATGCCGCTGGGCGCGTCCTCAACGACGATGCATTCGGACGGCGCAAGGCCGAGACTGGCCGCGCCTGTCAGATAGATCTCGGGATCCGGCTTGGGGTTCTTGATGTCGGTGCCGGTCACAAGCTGGTCGAACAGGGATTCCTCTGCGCCGATGGCGGACAGATTCATGAGCACCTTGATGCGGTCTGCCGACGAGCAGACGGCCAGACGGTAGCCCCGCGCGCGCAGTGTATGCAGTACGTCCAGAACGCCATCGGGGATATTGGCTTCCTCCTTCACGTGCTCGCCGTAGCACGCATAGAGGTAGTCCTTCATCTCCGTGCGGTACGGCACGCCGTATTTTTCTGCCACGCCGCCGACATAGCGGTTCTCGCCGCAGCCGACAAACTCCGCAAAGTCAGATTCCTTTGCGTCAATGCCGTATTTCTTCAGCGCACGGACGCCGGTTTTCGCCATGTATTCCTCAGAATCGATCAGCACGCCGTCCATATCGAATAAAACTGCTTTCCAGGCCATAAAACTCTCCTTATCTATAGAAAAAGGCCGCCATATTGCATATGGCGGCCATAAAATTTGCTTACAGAGCCTTCTTCGCGGTCTCGACGAGAACCTTGAACGCCTCGGGATCGGCGATGGCGAGCTCGCTCAGAGCCTTGCGGTTCATCTCGATGCCGGACTTCTTCAGACCGTAGATGAAACGGCTGTAGTTGATGCCGTAGGGAGCGACGGCCGCGGAGATACGGGAGATCCACAGCTGGCGGAAATCTCTCTTCTTCAGCTTGCGGCTGACATACGAATACACGCCGGACTTTGCAACGGCCTGCTTGGCCATCTTAAAGTGACGGGACTTGGAGCCCCAGTAGGACTTCGCGAGCTTCAGGGTCTTATTTCTTCTTTTGCGCGTCATCATTGCGCCTTTTACTCTTGCCATTATATTATCCTCCTATGTGTCGTCAACCCTTACCGATTATTTGTAAGGGATCATCTTCTTCACGATATCTTCCACAGTCACGTCGGCGTAGCCGTTCTTGCGCAGGTTGCGGGTACGCTTGGTGGTCTTCTTGGTGAGGATATGGCTCTTGAATGCGTGCGCTCTTTTGACCTTGCCGTTCTTGGTGAGGTTGAATCTTTTCTTGGCGCCGCTATGGGACTTCAGCTTAGGCATAGTGGTTCTCCTTCCGTGTGATTGCGATTGTAGTTTATTTGGAATTCTTGGGACTCAGGAACATGGACATATTGCGTCCTTCGAGTTTGGCGTCCTTGGCGATCGTGGCGATCTCGCTGCAATCGGCGCCGAACTTCGCGAGAAGCTCCTGTCCGAGCGACGTATGCGCCATTTCACGGCCGCGGAAACGTACAGTGACTTTGACTCGGTTGCCATCGTTCAGGAACTTGACTGCGCTTTTGACCTTGGTATTGAAGTCGTTGGTGTCGATGCTGGGAGACATACGGATCTCCTTGATCTCCACGACTTTCTGGTTCTTCTTGGCTTCCTTTTCCTTTTTCAGCTGTTCGAAGCGGAATTTGCCGTAATCCATGATCTTGCAGACCGGCGGAACAGCGTTCGGCGCAATCTTGACAAGGTCAAGGTCCTTTTCCTCGGCAAGCGCCAGAGCGTCGGACGAGGTCATAATACCAAGCTGGCTGCCGTCAGCTCCGATCACGCGAAGCTCCTTGTCGCGGATCTCCTCGTTGATCTGATGTTCTAATTTACCGATTGTAAAGCACCTCCAAATGCAAAGTGCGGATGCCGCAAAGCACCCGCACATAAAATCCAGACTTCCGCACAAGGCGGAGGAAATTATGAACCTCTTCGCAGACAGCTGGAGGTGAGTTGCGGTGCTCGCCGCTCCTTCTTTGTTTTCTCCAAGCTATTATACAGGAGAAAAACACGGTTGTCAACACAAAAATGCAGAAAATTTCAGACCGGCGGCAGAAAAATGGGCAGCTCCGGCGGCGCAAAGGAAAACAGCGCCAGCGCAGCGCCGTAAATACCCGCCGCGATCACCAGCACGCCGCACAGCCATGCGGGAAGGCGGGCCCTCTGCAAATGCCATGCCAGCGCAAAGCCGCCCGCCATCGCAAGCGCGTACAAAATCAGATCGAGCGGCAGGCCGTACAGCGCGAAGCCGGACAAGAGCGTGTAATATGCGCCCAGAAGAAGCAGCGGCGCGCCCAGAAGTCCCGCCAGCAGACCGCACCAGCTTTTTCGACCGTCCGCTTCGTCCTTCGTCAGCACGAACGCGGCGGCAAGAAACGGCCAGTATAGCAGCTTCAGATGCTCCCAGACGCTTTCGTTGACCGGTGCAAACACCGCTGTCAGAGGGTTTGGCCACAGATCATAGAGAAAATGGAGCGCGGAACCGGCCAGAATGCTCAGAAAACAGACAGTCCACCATTTGCGTTTCATAAAAAATCCCCCCTGCCATAGATGTATGACAGGGGAGAGCGGATTCAGAACGTTTTTATGCCAACAAGGGCCACACCGCGTCCAGCGCGAGGCCGGAGGCGCGCAGCGCCCTTCGGGTGGTTTTCTGCGTAAAGCCGCCGTGGAATGCGCCTGCATCGGGCAGCCAGCGGACGGAACCGAGCGCCTGCTCGCAGGCTTCTTTGGGAAGTCTTGTGCGGAAGAAGAACGGGGATTCGAATTCCTCCGGGTCACAGAGCGCGGCGGGTTCTGCCGGCCAGCTGACGGGCTGGCTGCGGCCGGGATTGCGGACGATGTCAATGACGTCTGCCAGAACGGCGCTGGCCGTCGCCGGGCCGCCCGCGCCGGGGCCGGAGACCCTGACCGCGCCTACGCTGCTGCCCAGCACCTCGACGGCGTTCAGAACGCCGGAGACGGGGGCCAGCGGCTGCGTGCCCGCGATGAAATGCGGCGAGACGAAGACGGTGAGCGCCTGCCCCTGCCGGACCGCACGGCCAAGCAGGCGAAGCTTCATCCCGGCTGCCTCTGCAAACGCGGCGTCCTCCGCCGTGATGGCGGAAATGCCTGTCATGCGGACGCGGGACGGGTCGACGTTTTTACCGAACATCATATCGGCCAGAATGCAGACCTTGCGGCCCGCGTCGATGCCCTCGACGTCGGCGGTCGGGTCCTGCTCGGCGTAGCCGCGCGTCTGCGCGTCACGGAGCGCCGCTTCGTAGCTCTGCCCGTGTTCGAGCATCTGTGTGAGGATGAAATTCGTCGTGCCGTTCAGAATGCCGCGCACCTCATAAATTTCATTCGCGCCGAGGCACTGGCTCAGCGGATGCAGCACCGGAATGCCGCCGCCGACGGAGGCCTCAAACAGAAGGCTCACGCCATTCGCCTTCGCAAGCGCCAGCAGCTCCGCGCCGTGTTCGGCGATGAGCTGCTTGTTGGCTGTTACGACGTGCTTGCCTGCGGCAAGCGCGCGGCGGACATACTCAAGCGCTGCGCCGCAGCCGCCGATGGTTTCTATGACGAGAAACACGTCTGCGTCGTGTTCGATGACGGAGAAATCCGTGACGACCTTGTCTTTATACGGCCTGTCCGGCAGCGCGCGGCGCGCCAGCACATACGAAAGCTCCAGCTGTTCGCCCGCGTTCCGTTCGAGCAGATCTGCGTCCCGCAGCAAGATCTCCGCGCAGCTCCCGCCGACGACGCCGGGGCCGAGGATGGCAAGCTTTTTCATGTCAGCCCTCCTCACGCTTCGTTGGCCCTGCGGTAGATCGCAAGAATGCTTTCATAGTCCAGCACGCGGAACGTGCCGATCGTGCGTGTTTTTCCGTAGCTGCACCGGCTGGCAAGGTCGGCAAGTCCTGCCTCGTCCTGCTTGCCGCAGGAGAGTTCGCCCAGACGCACGGGCATGCCGATGGACTGGAAGAATGCCTCCTGCTTTGCAATACCGGCAAGCGCGGCGGCGGTGTCGTCTGCCTCCTCCACGTGCCAGACGTTCCGCGCGAAGCGGGCAAAGCGCGCCGGGCTTTCGTCCATGACGGATCTTGCCCAGCTGCTCCATACGGCGGTCAGACTGTCGCCGTGGTACACGTCAAATTTTTCGCTCAGCGCGTGGCCGAGCTGGTGCGTGGCGAAGTCCTTCCTGCCGCCGAGGCCGGTCAGGCCGTTGTGCGACAGGGAGCCTGCCCACATGATCTCGCTCATGGCCGTTTCGTCATGCGCGTCACGCACAGCGGCGGGGCCGTATTCCAGCACGACGCGCAGCAGCGCCTCGGCCAGCTCATCCGTCAGAGCGTTATCGGTGACGGGGTTAAAATACCGGTCGAGCGTGTGCATGAGAATGTCGCTCACGCCGCACGCGACCTGATGCACCGGGAGCGTCGCGGCGAGCAGGGGGTCGAGAATGGCGAAGGCCGGGCGGTTGAACGGGGTGTTGAGGCCGCGCTTTTCGCCTGCCTCCGCGTTGGTCAGAACGGCGGAGTCGCTCGTCTCGCTGCCCGCTGCCGGAATGGTCAGCACAACGCCGACGGGCATGGATTTTGTCAGCGGCGCGCGGCGCTTCCAGAACTCCCAGATATCTGTGCCGGGGTTGGCCGCGCCGTGGGCGATGGCCTTGCAGGTGTCGATGACGCTGCCGCCGCCGACCGCCAGAATCAGCTCCGCGCCCGATTCCAGCGCCATAACCTTGTCCCGCTCCCTTGTGCGTGCGGAAACCACTATTATGGGCACATTCGACCAGCCGCGCACGTTTTCTATTATGCCCTGTCCGTCCATGTCCGGCAGCCCAAGGTCAAGCAACACCAAATCCGGACAATGCGACGTTATAAGTATTATTGCCTCCGCCCCGTTGCGCGCAACCATTGTATCGAACACGTTGGCCTGAAGCACCGCGCTCACAAAGCTTGAGATATTATATTCATCCTCTACTATAACTATTAGGTATTTATTGCTCATTCGTCCTCCTGTTTTTGTTCATAGTCATACAGTTCCATTTCTGCCATGTC
>OGFN01001349.1_pt1 | contig 9353 bp, 7 predicted proteins | sample 1570921 | NCBI WGS metagenome assembly OGFN01 (sample SAMEA2581940, study PRJEB24529) | metagenome | biome: Human gut stool | place: China | collected 2011
GATGCCCTGCAGCGGCGTTTTGAGCTCGTGCGACACGTTCGCCGTGAATTCACGGCGCGTCTGCTCAGCTGTCTCGCGCTCGGTGATGTCGAAAGCCAGCAACACAGCGCCGACCGCCGCGCCGCTTGCGCCGATGCGGCTGACGTCAAACCGCCAGATACGGCCGCCGCGCTCCACGCGCGCCTCACTGTGCCCCTCGTCCATGGCGCGCTCGATGGCAAGGCTCATGTCGTGGCTGCGGTCGATGGTCAAAAAGTCCTGCCCGACGCAGCTCTCGTCCGTGCCGAAGAGCTTTTCCGCCGCGGGGTTGATACTCAGCACATGCTCTTTTTCATCGAGCAGCACAAGCCCTTCGCGCATGCTGCTTGTGATCTGCGAAAATTCCGTCTGCTGGCGCTGAAGTTCGTCCATCTGCTCGTCGATCTGCAAGTGCTGGCGGTTGATGCGCCCGAGCAGCGGGGCGAGCTCTTCATAGGCGTCATTTTCAAGCGGATGCTCAAGGTCCAGCTTGTTGAGCGGCTGGACGATGCGGTGCGACAGGCTCTTGGCTAAAACAGAGGACAGGATCAGCGCCACGATCAGCACCACTAAAATGGGCTGCCCCATGCCGACGAGCAGCACACCCGCCGTCGCGCGGCTCATCGAAATGCGCAGCACGCTCCCGTCCGCGAGCCTTTCCGCGCAGTACATCGTCTTTTGCAGCAGCGTCGAGGAATAGCGCGTGCTCTCGCCCTCGCCGTATTCCAGCGCTTGCTTGACCTCCACGCGGTCGGCGTGATTTTCAAGGCTTTCGGCGTCGGTCACGGTGTCGTAGAGCACCGTACCGTCGTTTTCGATCCACGTCAGGCGGTAGCGCTCGGAGGAGAGCTGAGAGAGATACTCCGTCCCGTTTTCCTTCACGGCGACGGCGGCAAGCTCCAGCTCGTCGCGCAGCTGCTTTTTTTCGACGCTCCCGAAGTATTCGTACAGGCAGCCCATGATGACGAGCAGGCTCGCCAGCAGCACCGTGCCCGCCACAAGCAGGATAGAGTGAAAGATCTTTTTTGTCATGCCTTGCCCTCCATCCGGTAGCCCACACCGCGCACGGTCTCGATCTTCTCGCCGTACGCGCCGAGCTTCTGCCGCAGCGTGCGGATGTGCATGTCCACCGTGCGCGTCTCGCCGCAGTAGTCCGTGCCCCACACGTCCGCCATGAGCTGGTCGCGCGAAAACGCCGTGCCGGGATGCGAGAGGAACAGGCGCAGCAGTTCGAATTCCTTGTATGTCAGCGCGACGCTCTCTCCATCCGCCGTGACGGTGTGGCTCTCTTCGTCGAGCACCAGACCGCCGCAGCGGAACTGGGCTGCCGTCTTTGTGCCACAGCGGCGCAGCACCGCCTTGACGCAGGAGACGAGCTCCATCACGCCGAACGGCTTTGTCAGATAGTAGTCTGCACCGAGGTCGAGACCGCGGATCTTGTCGTATTCCGCGCCCTTGGCCGTCGCCATGACGACAGGGATATCGGAAAGCGCCGCGTCCGCGCGCATGCGGCGCAGCAGCTCCATCCCGTCGATGCCGGGGAGCATCACATCGAGCACGACAAGCTCGGGTCTTCCCGTGCGCAGCGCCTCCCAGAACGAGGTACCGTCTTCAAAGCCCTTGGCCTCAAAGCCGGTCGATTGCAGGGCATATACCTCGATATCGCGGATACTGGCATCGTCTTCCACGCACCAGATCATACTTTACCCCTCCTTATGCTCTCCTGTCACAGAGAAAATGACCCATTCGGCGATGTTCGTCGCATGGTCGCCGATGCGCTCAAAATACTTGGCGATCATCAGCAGGTCGAGTGCGAATTCACCATCATCAGGGGCCTGCGCAATGCGCTTGATGAGGTCCTTCTTCACGCGCGCGAAATAGTCGTCCACGGTGTCGTCCTCAGCGATGACCTGATCGGCAAGCGCCGTGTCGTGCTTGACATAGGCGTCCACGCTCTCGGTCACCATCTTGATGGTCGAGCGCGCCATCTCGCGCAGGAGATTACTGTTTTCCGCACCGCGCCCGCCGAGGAACGTGATGATCTCGGCAATATCCTCGGCCTGGTCGCCGATGCGCTCCATGTCCGTGATCATCTTGAGCGCCGCCGAGATCTGGCGCAGGTCCTTTGCCACGGGCTGCTGCTGCAAAAGAAGCTTTAGGCACAGCGACTCGATCTCGCGCTCCTTGCGGTCGATCTCCTGATCGAGCGGTGCGACGCGCGCGGCCAGCTCCGCGTTGCCCTCCGTCAACGCCTGTGCCGAAAGGGCGATGACCTCCTCGCACAGCGCGCCCATCTCAATGAGCTCGCGGTTCAAAAGCGCAAGCTGTTCATCAAACCGGCTTCTCATTTAACCGAACCTCCCCGTGATGTAATCTTCTGTCCGCTTGTCCTGCGGCTGGGAGAAGAGCTTCTCCGTCTCGCCGTACTCTACGAGCTCGCCGAGCAGGAAGAACGCCGTGTGGTCGGAAATACGCACCGCCTGCTGCATGTTGTGCGTGACGATGACGATGGTGTACTTCTCCTTGAGCTCCATCGCGAGCTCTTCGATCTTCGACGTCGAAATGGGGTCGAGCGCACTTGTCGGCTCGTCCATCAGCAACACCTCTGGCTCGACCGCGAGCGCGCGGGCGATGCAAAGGCGCTGCTGCTGGCCGCCGGAGAGACCGAGCGCGTTTTTCTTCAGGCGGTCCTTGACCTCGTCCCAAATCGCCGCGCCGCGCAGGGATTTTTCAACGATCTCATCGAGCTTTGCCTTGTTCTTCACGCCGTGCGTGCGCGGACCGTAGGCAATGTTGTCGTAAATGCTCATCGGGAAAGGGTTCGGCTTCTGGAACACCATACCCACCTGACGCCTAAGCTCGCTCACATCGACGGACGAGTCAAAAATGTCCTCACCCTTATAGAGGACGCTGCCCGTGATCTTCACATCGGGGATCAAATCGTTCATGCGGTCGAGCGTCTTTAAAAACGTCGACTTGCCGCAGCCACTCGGGCCGATGAGCGCCGTAATGCTTTTTTCGGGAATTTCAATGTTGATGTCCTTGAGCGCCTGATGGCTCCCGTACCACAGACACAGGTTCTCAACGGAAAGGATGTTGTTCATAGCCCTCTCCCCTCTTTCAATTTGTCTTCAAAGGCGAGGCCGTACCAGTGGCTCTCGCCGCGTTTTGCCGTTTTCTGCACGCAGTCGTCGCAGAATTCCGCCGCGTCTTTCAGGGCTTGCGGCACGCCTTTACCGTTCATCAGCTCGCCGCACAGGGCGGAGACGAACACATCACCCGTGCCATGCAGCGTCTGCGGAAGGCAGGGCTTGAAAATTTCCATATACTGCCCGTTCAGCCGCGCGCAGTAGCCGATCTCCTCCCCGCGGTGGACGCCGGTGATGATAACATTTTCCACCGTGAGCGCTTTAAGAAGCGTTTCTATCGGTGCGTCCATCCCGCAGCCCGCGAGAAGCGCCGCCTCCGTGCGGTTGGGCGTGATAAGCTGTGCGCTCTCGCACAGCGCGCGCATCGCCTGCACGTACTCTTCGGTAAAGCAGCCGTACAGCGCGCCGTTGTCGCCGAGCACGGGGTCGACCACAACGATGGTATCCTCCCCCGCAAAGTCGCGGAGGAAATCTTTTGCAAAATGCATCTGCTCCACCGAGCCGAAAAAGCCCATGCAGATGCCGTCGAATTTGATTTGAAGCTGTCCCCAGTGCGCGGCAAAGGCCTTCATCTCGTCCGTCATATCGCGCATGACGTAGCTGCCGAAGCCGTCCGCCGTGTGCGTCGATAAAATGGCCGTCGGCAGCGGTACCGTCTCCACCCCGTAGGAAGAGAGGATGGGCATGGCCACGCTCAGCGAACACTTGCCGAAGCAGGAAAGGTCATTTAAGAGCGCCATGCGCTTCATGCCGCTTCCGTTGACAGGTCGTATCATTGCTGTTTCCTCCTGAAGTATCGGCCGACCAGATCGGCGATGAGGTTAATGAGCATCGTCAGCAGCAGCAAAATGGCCGCGATGGCAAACACCACCCCCGTATCGCTCGACTCCTTGGCGTAGAAGTACAGCGCCACCGTCAGCGTCGCGCCCGCGTTGTGCATGCCCTCAAAGAAGTTGTAGAGCATGTGCGCCGAGCCCGCCGTGAATAAGAGCGCCGCCGACTCGCCGAGGATGCGTCCGATCGACAGGATACAGCCCGTCACGATACCGTCCACGCAGCTTGGCAGCACCACCGTGCGGATGGTGCGCCATTTGCCCGCGCCCAGGCCGAACGCGCCCTCGCGGTAGCTCTGCGGTACGGTCTTGAGGCTCTCCTGTGTCGTGCGCATGATGGTCGGCAGGTTCATGATCGTCAGCGTCAGCGCACCCGCAAGAAGCGACGTGCCGTTTTTGCAGAAGATCAGCATGCCGACAAGGCCGTAGATGATCGACGGGATACCGGAGAGCGTTTCGGACGCGTATTCGATGATGGAGACGAGCTTTTTGTTCGCGGCGTATTCATTTAAGTAGATGGCCGCGCCCACGCCGAGCGGCAGCACGATTAAAAGCATCGCGATGACGATGTAGAGCGTGCTCAGGATGTCCGGCAGGATGCCGACGCGGTTGGCAAGATAGCTCGGCGCGGTGGAGAGCATCTCCCAGGTGATGTTCGGAATGCCGTTGCCCAATATATAACCAATCATACCGACTACGAGCGCGCAAGTCAATACTGCGGCGACGCCCATCAGGAGCTTCATCGCCGTGATATAGGCCTTGCGGCGGGCCGAGGACTGCATTTTCAGCATCAGTTACCCTCCTTGTCGCGCTTTAAGAAGAAGTTGAGCGCCGCATTGATGAGCAGGATGAAAAGATACAGCACGAGCGCGATGGAAAAGAGCGCCTGACGCTGCAAGCCGCTCGAATACGACATCTCGCTCGCGACCGCCGTCGTGAGAAAGCGGACGCTCTCAAAGATCGAGCCGGGCATGTTCGGCGCGTTGCCCGAGACCATCATCACGGCCATCGCTTCGCCGATGGCGCGGCCCACGCCGAGCACGACCGCCGCGGCGATGCCGCTCTTTGCCGCCGGAACGGAGACGCGGAAATAGGTCTCGACCTCAGTCGCACCGAGGGCAAGCGAGGCGTCCTCATATTCATGCGGAACGGCCTCGAGCGCTGTGACGCTCACCTTGATGATCGACGGCAGGATCATGACGGCCAGCACGATGATGGCCGCAAACAGGCTTGCGCCGTCCGGCAGGTGGAACGTCTTGCGGATGGCAGGCACGAGCACCAGCATACCGACAAGGCCGTACACGACCGACGGGATCCCCGCGAGCAGGCTGACGGCGGCCTCCAGCACGGTGCGGACCTTCTTGGGCGCGACCTTGGAGAGGTACACCGCCGTCAAAAAACCGATGGGCACGCCGAGGACGATCGCGCCTGCCGTGCCGTAAACACTCGTTAAAATAAAGGGCAGAATGCCGTACTTCGGCTCCGCCGACGTCGACGACCACACCTTGCCCGTGAGAAACGGCACAAGGCCGATCTTCTGAATGGCCGGGATACCGGAGATGATGAGATACACCGTGATCAGCAGCACGCATCCGACCGTAATGAGGCCGAGAAGCAGAAAAATACCGTGGACGACGGCTTCAAACATTTTTTTCCTCTGCGCCATAATTGTTTCCTCTTTTTGCTGTCAGCGGGAGACGGCTCACGCCGCCTCCCGTGATGGTTCCTGTGTTCTGTTAGTTGGCTGCGACCGCACTGGCAGCGGCGATGATGCTTGCCGCGTCAGCGGACAGCGCGTAGTCGAAGAAGTCCTGTGCCGCGGGGGAAAGCTTGGTGCCCTCCTTCGTGACGAGCACGAACGGACGCTGGACCACATAGCTGCCGTCCTTGACGGTCGCCTCCGTGGCTTCCACACCGCCGACTGTCAGCGCCTTGACGCTCTCGCCCACCGCCGAGAGGGAGGCGTAGCCGATGGCGTCGGGGTTCTGGGACACGGTGTTGATGACGTCGCCCGTGGAGGTCAGCTCCTGACGGTACTGGCAGGCGTCCTTGGTGCCGGTGATGGATTCAAAGCCGTCGCGCGTGCCGGAACCGGCCTCGCGGCCGATGAGCACGATCTCGGCGTCGTTGCCGCCGACGTCCTTCCAGTTGGTGATCTCGCCGGTGTAGATCTTGGCGATGGTGTCAATGTCGAGATCGGAGACAGGGTTCTCGGGGTTCACGACAATGGCGATGCCGTCGAGCGCGACGACGGTCTCAACAAGGCCGGAGGCCTTTTCGTCATCCTTGAGCGCACGGCTCGAAAGGCCGATGTCGCAGCGGCCTTTGCTAACGGCCTGAATGCCGGAGCCCGAGCCGGTGTGGTTATAGGTGAACTTCACGTCCTTGTTCATGGCCATGAAGGATTCGCCAAGAGAGTTGATGACCTTTTCCATCGAGGTGGAGCCGTCGGTCGAGACGGTGCCGGAGAGGGTCGTTTCGGTGTTGCTGCCGTCAGTGTTGGTGTCGGCGCTGTTGTCGTTCTTGCTGCCGCAGGCGGTCAGCAGGCTCAGCGCCATGACAGCGGTCAGCGCAAGAGTGAGAAACTTTTTCATTTGAAATACTTCCTTTCAATTTTTCCAAGATGTTGTTCCTTGCTACATTTGCCATCATAAAGGCAGGTTGTAAAATCAGAAAGTCGCCTTTTGTAAAATCGCGGTAAAAGAGAAAAAGGACGTTTTCCGTCGGAAAACGTCCTTTTTGAAGGTCAAATATCGTGTTATTCGGTGCGCAGCGCTTCGACAGGGTCCTTGCGCGCGGCGATGCCGGAGGGAATGAGGCCCGCGATAAACGTGAGCGCCATGCTGATGACCACGAGCGCCGCGCCGCCGACAGGCGGCAGGATGGCGTTGAGGCTCTCGATACCCGTCAGGTGGTGCACGACGAGGTTGATGGGGATGATCAGCAATAGCGTGATGCCGATGCCGATGGCACCGGAGCAGAAGCCCTCGATGAGCGTCTCCGCGTTGAACACGCGCGAGATATCGCGCTTGCTCGCGCCGATGGCGCGCAGGATGCCGATCTCCTTCGTGCGCTCAAGCACCGAGATATACGTGATGATGCCGATCATAATGCTCGACACGATGAGCGAGATGGCGACAAACGCAATGAGCACATAGCTGATGGCGTTGATGATCGTTGTGACCGAGCTCATCAGAAGCGCCACATAGTCGGTGTAGTCGATCTGGTCATCCTCGGAAACGCTGCTGTTGTACTGCTCGATCGCATCGGCGATGGCATCCTTGTCGGCAAAGGTCGAGGCGTAGATGTTGATGGTCTTGGGACTTGCGAGGTCGACGTCGCCGAGGAGCTTCAGATTGTCCTCATACGTGCCGTTCGAGACCGTCGCGGGCATGTAGTTATCATAAAGCCAGTTGTACTGCTCGCTTGTCAGCGGCGTGACAGCGGGCGATTTTTCGAGCGCCAGGTCGAGCGCCATGGCGAGCTGATCGCTTGTCATGTTAGATAGCCGCGCCTGCACGCCCGCGGCGTACTGCTCTGTCACCTGCTCGCGGATAGACTGCTCCACGTAGCCGAAGAGCGTCTCGTCGTCCATCTGCGCAATATAGGACTTGACGGTCGCCTCATCCACGCTCATCTGCTGGGCGTAGGTCGAAATGACCATCTGCTCGATGCTCGCGCGGTCGAGCGAGCCCATCTGCTGCTCCACGATGGCGGAAAGATACTCCTCGCTCGGCACGCTCATCATCGCGGTGTAGGCCGCGGCGCGCTCGGTGACGGAAAGGCCCTCGAGATAGTCGGTCACGTCCGCTTCCTTCTGCTCGTCGCTCACGGAGTAGTCATCGGTCAGGAACGGCAGGCCGAGGATAACGTCGGTATCGGGGTCTTCTTCCTGCTTCTGCAAAATCTCGGTCTGTCCCGCCTTTTCGACGAGGTAGTCCGTCAGCGCGGACGTATAGCCGATCGCGCCGGAGAGCATCGAGGATACCGCGTTCTCATTCGGGCGCAGGATGCCGACGATCTTCACGCGCGTGCCGACATCGTCGGAGTTATAGAGGAAGTCGAGCCCCGTATCCGTCGTGCTGACGTCGGTATATGTGCCGCTTGCGGAATCGTACTGGTAGCGCTCAGCGGGCAGGACGATCTTGAAGCTCATATTGCACAGGTCTTCATAGCTCCAGCTCTGGATGTCCTTGCTGTCGAATTCCGAGCCGTCGAGCATGTGCTGCATCGACTCCACGACCTCGTCCTGTGCGCTCAGGCCCAGCGAATAGATGACAAGGTCGGAAATTTCATTGTCCTTGTTGACGATGAGCATGACCTCGTCATAATTCTGCGGCCAGGAGCCGTAAATGAGGTCATACTGCTCGTGCAGGAGGTCGCCCACGAGCTCGCCGCTCTCACTATCCTGCGGCGGGAGCATCTGCTCCCAGGTCTCCATCGCGGAGTAGGCCGAGCCGAAGCGCTCGAAATAGCTGCTGTAATCGCCGCCGTAGAGCTCGCTCATGCAGGTCTGCAAAAGCTCCGTCACGTCGGACTTGAAGACCTTGCCGTCGGTGTCTTTGGCATAGATGCTCATGCCGAGGTCGTAGTCATAGGAAATGGAGCTGATGTGGCTTGAAAGCTCGTCGTCGCCCTCGAGGTAGGTCTTGAAGTCCTTCAAATTGTTCGTCTGCGTCTCCGCCGAGGCAAACGAGCTCATCATGTCGTACATAATGTTGTTGGAGTAGACGGCGTCGAGGTCATGCTGCTCCCCGTCGCCCTCGCCCTGCGCATGGACGCCCATCATCGAACTGACCATGCTGGACATGTCCATGCTCTCAGCCTCGATGGTCAAGGGATAGCTCGAGAGCGTATCCTCCTGCACGCGGTCGATATAGGTCTGGATGCCATTGCTCAGCGACAGAATGAGCGCGATGCCGATGATACCGATGCTGCCGGCGAAGGCCGTTAAAAATGTCCGTCCCTTTTTCGTCATCAGGTTGTTGAGCGACAGCGACAGCGCCGTGCCAAAGCTCATTGAGGTCTTTTTGCTCTTGCCCGCGGCGGGCTTTTCTTCCACGGCCTCCTCATACGGCGCGCTGTCGTCCACGATCTCGCCGTCCTTTAAGCGCACGATGCGGCTCGCGTAGGTCTCGGCAAGCTCGGGGTTGTGCGTGACCATGATGATGAGGCGGTCCTTGGAGATGTTCTTCAAGATCTCCATCACCTGCACGCTCGTCTCGCTGTCGAGCGCGCCGGTCGGCTCATCGGCAAGCAGAATGTCCGGGTCGTTGACAAGCGCCCGCGCGATGGCGACGCGCTGCTTCTGACCGCCGGACATCTGGTTCGGCTTTTTGTCGAGCTGGTCGCC
>OGFN01001355.1_pt1 | contig 9303 bp, 17 predicted proteins | sample 1570921 | NCBI WGS metagenome assembly OGFN01 (sample SAMEA2581940, study PRJEB24529) | metagenome | biome: Human gut stool | place: China | collected 2011
CAAGGCTTTTCCCTCACTTTCTTGCGGTTGTCCGTAGATATTCCGTAGGTTTCAAGAGGATACGCTATCTATAGATAGTAATACTAAACTTTGTTATTAAAATAAAAGCGCTATTTTTCGGGCAGCAGATACCGGCTATACCCATAGAGCCCCCACCCGCCCAGCTGAGGACGGTCCCGGCCCTGCATGGGCAGCGGTGTGGCGCCCTTGGGCAGCCGCACCATGCCGCTCTTGCAGGTGGTCACCTCCGGAGGCGGTAGGTACTTACTCAGTGCCCGGGAGCAGCCCCACGGATGACGGCCCACCTCCGGGACCTCCTTGGTGAAATAGATCGCCAGCCCACGGTAGCCGCCCTCTGACAGCACCCGCGCCCGGTCCCAGCGCACGTCGTAGGCATTACCCCAGGTCCAGAGGTATTGCACCACGGCAGGTGGGAAATCTTGGTCACGCAAAAATGCGTGGATGTGGTAGCGGTGGTCACCGTGTAAGCCCTCCATCCGGTAAATGTAGAACTCTACAGGCTTGCGGCTCCATCTCCGAAGCCGCTTGAGGAAGGCATCCCACACGCGCTCTACACCGGCCCAGTTAGCCGGAAGATGGGCATTGTCAAAGTTGAGGCTGTAAAAAATGCCGTCGTAGCCAAACAACGCCAGACGCAACTCCAGCTTGTCCAAGCTGGTGCGGCTGAGGGCCGGCCCGCACCGGCCCCGCACCGCATCCGGCCCGTAGCGACGGAGATATCCGTAGTTGTCCGTCACCAGCGCCTTAACCAACGGCCCCGCCCGCTGCCTGACGCACACAAACGGATCAGCCATGCCTTACCTCCCGTATTTGATCTTTTTCGCGTTTGGATACCGATCCGGGAAACGGATCAGCTCCGCCTTCCCGCTGATGATCTCCGCCAGCACCCGATCCATATGCTCCTGTCGGACGTCCGCCTCTGGGTTCCGGCAGTCCAGCGCCGGTTTGTACTCGCGCTGAACGGCAACCCAGTTATGAGTGATCCGCATGATCCGGTCATAGCCCCAGCCCTCCGTCTGGTGGAGGGCCATCTGGAGCGTGTCCATTGCAAACTGCATCGCCATCGCAGCCCCGGCGTTAAAGGTGGCATCCAGCTCCGCCTCCCGCCGCTGTAAATAAGCGGATTGCTTAGCCATCCCCGCCATCCTTTCTCTCGCCGTCCATCTTGGCCCCGCAGTGGGGGCAGTAACCAAAATGGTTGATTGCCTGTGCGTAGTATTCCTTGCCGCAATTCGAGCATTTCGCAAAGCCCTGCCGCCAATTACCGTTCTCGTCAAAACACGGCTCGAAACATCCATGCACCACCGGGGCCACGTTGGCGGCAGGCAGCGAGGCAACGATCTCCATTGCCATGGCACCGTCGGAACCGTCCACCCATTTCGCAGCCATCACCGCTCTTACGGCAGTTTCTCGCTTAATGTATTCATCCATTCGTTACCTCCATCGGACACCACTTTTTCCTTGTTTTTAATGCGAGTGGGCTTTCCCGTGACATATCGCCAAACCCAATAAAAGGATATATGGGCCATCCGTATTTATCTTTTATGTCGCCAACACTTGGGTGTTCGCAGTAATATTTTCTCCGTCCGAGGGTTCCACATTGAGACTGCTGCCGCCCCCCTTGCCTGCAATATTGGCATTCCTTACAAGTCGGTTTCATTCCATCAGCCATTGGCGACCCCCTCCAGTTTCAGCTCTTGCACAGTCTGGTGGATACGCTTCGCGCAGGCAGGGCATATTTCCCCCACATCCACTATGACATCCGCTATGTCCTGTTTGCTTGCGTAGATGCTTGCGCTGCTCTCCACGCAGACCCTATAAGTTTCCTGAATCTTGAATATTTCTTTTCCGCAAAGATCACAAAAACGCTTCGTCATGTTCTTTCCTCCCTCCCATAAAACGCCTCTAAGTCATCCTGTGCCTTGTCAACAAAATCGGGGCAAGCCAAGCATTCCGGTAACGGGGCATCCGTCATGGGGTCAACCCATCCGAGGCAGTAGATGCGGTCTTTCTTGCCGTCATTCCACTCGTGGGACGGACGCCCACGCCTTGTCCAACTCTGCCGTCGCTTGTTCCAAAACATCCGAAGGTACATCCTCAATGGGCTTGCCCTCGTATGGCCGAAGAAGATCGAAATAGGCTGCATAGTGCTTTTGTTCTTCGTCAATCAGTTTTCGGCACCTTTCGGAGTGAGCGTCATTCCGCTGCATTTCAATCCGCCCAAGCGCACGATCCAAATAATATTTGTTTTCCCCAAACGCCAGCATTTCTACCACTTGCAGCAGTTCCGCCTTCGTCAGATCACTTGGCTTCAGCATTTTCCACCTCCGGCGGTTCCGGCAGCCGCTCCGCCACCGGGATCCACCTGAGCTGCGGTGCTGGCGTCTCTGCCCAGGCGTCCGCGAACGCCGGGAACGTGGTGTGAAAACACTGCTTTTTACAGCCGCTTTTTTTGCAGACCGTGTTTTTCTCCGGGTCGCAGAGATACAGCCCATCATGGACCCACCGTACCGCCTTCCGCAGCCCAGCGATTTCCTTTTGCAGTGCTAAAATGTGGGTGCTCTGGTTGGCGATCCGGTCGGCGGCCTCCCGCATGACCGCGCACCCGGATACGCCGCAGTTGTGCTCATGCCCGCAGCCCATGCAGGCGAGGCTCCCGGTCTCCACCTTCAGCCGGCGGATGGCACTTACGAGTTCTTGATCTTTCAAAACGGCAGTTCTCCTTCCTCATCCTCCGGGATCTCCCGGAAGTCCCCGGACACAGGCGGTGCGGACGCTGTGTCCGATTCGGACCGCTTGCTATCCCCGAAATACACATGCTCCGCCACCACCTCAGCGGAGCGCCGGTTGTTTCCGTCCTTGTCCTTCCAGTCCCGGATCTGCAAGCGGCCCTCAACCACGGCCATGCGGCCCTTGGTGAAAAACTTGCTCACGAAGTCCGCCGTGGAGCGCCACGCAACAATGTCCACGAAGTCCGTCTCCTTCTCGCCGGACTGGCCCTTGTAGTCCCGGTCAACAGCCAGAGAGAAGAAGGCCACGGCCAGCCCGCTGCCGGTATGCCGCAGCTCCGGGTCACGGGTCAGACGGCCCATGAGTACGATATGATTCAGCATGATTTTTCTCCCTTTTTCCAGCGGCCCGGCATATAGCGTCGCCGCCGATCATGGATGTATTCCACCATGTCCACCCACTCCTTACGGGACGGCATGGCCGCCAACTCTGCCCTATGGATCGCCTCATAGGCCGCCCACTGGGGGCAGACCGCCGGATCGTGACATCCGATCCGGCGATCCGGGCAGGCCAGACACGGCGGCGCGGTCATAAAGCCACGCCCTTGGCCACCACCGTCAGCAGGATCACGGCAGCCACGGCGGCCGCCAGAGTCAGCACCGGGAGGACCCGGTTGCGGCGCTTCCCGCGCCCTGTGTATCGGATCATGAGCCATCGCCTTTTGTGTCCAAGTCCATCACTTTTGCATTTTTGACTGCGTTAGCCTCCCAAAATTGTGGGTCCGTTGCCATGCGCTCTATAGATTTTGCAAATAAGCTTGCAAATGTGGGGTGATTACGCTCAAGGCCCATATATATGCCTCGCAGCATATACCCAGTCTCAGCGATGATTTGTACAGGGTCCCCGCGCATATCGATCTCGCACGGGCACTTATCACCTTGCAATTTTACCGTTACTTTAATCATTTCCGTCTCCTTTCCCTGCCGCTGGGACAGGCGGCAGCCGCATCCACCAGACCACGGGGACCTGTGCCTCGATGCCGCCCGGCATCATCCAGTGTTGGCCATCCCAGTCAAAAAACCGTTTCAGCAGCTTCCCGTCGCCCAGGTTGACGTAGGCTGCAAACTCTCCCGGCTCCGCCGGGTTTGTGCTGCCGGGCATCCATCCGGCGATCATCAGCTGGCCCTCCGGCAGCGTCGGCCGTGTCAACTCGTCCGTGAGGCCGTAGAGGTAGTCTGTGCTGACGCCGAAACACAGCGCCAGCTTGGCGATCTTCTCCGATCCGCACATGGAGGCGTTCTCGCACGCGCTGTACGTTCCGGGAAACTCGTCAATGCTCTGGGCAAATTCCTTCCGGCTCATGCCGGTCTGCTCCCGCAGCGCCCGCACCCGCTGGCAGAAGGTGGGGACCATCACCTTGTAGTCCAGCCGGGGATCCTTCACCGCCGGATTCACAGCCGGGGCTTCCGGCTGCTCCACCGGCTTTTTCTCCACATACTTGCAGGCCGCCGGGCAGGTGTCCCGATCCAGACAGTGCAGGCAGCAGTTGGAGCCAAGCCACGCGCCGTATCGGTAGTCATGATCGTACATCTGCTCCGCGTTCTCGCACATCCGGCCGGTGTGCTCACAGCTCCGGCAAGCCATTGTATAGCAGGTGGAGAACTTCCGCACCTCGTTGATAGTGAGGCTCCGTCTCTTGTCGATGATCCAGTCCAGCAGCCGGTACTGCTCGTCAATGTCCATCCGGGCGATCTGTAAGGCCGCCGCCTCCGGGATCTCGTCCCGCTTCCATCGATCCACCAGTCCCGGCACCTTGAGACCGTTCTTGATGGCCGACAGGTTAGCAACCTTGGTGGCCTTGACTTGCAGGGCATCCGCCACATAGTCCCGGATGCGGCCCGGAAGCTGCTCACCGGCCTCCCGGCGCTTGATGTAGGCCTCCGTCAGACGCGCCGCCTCCTCGGCCAGCAGGGCGTTGGACTTCACCCGCTGCCGGTTGGCCTCGATCACCGCCGCTTGCTCCTGCCCCTCCGACATAGGCGGCAGCACCCGGCACAGAATCTTTGAGAAGCGCGACCAGTCCTCCTCGGTGCCGTCCTCCCACATGCTCCGGATCGCAGCCAGACGGCTGTGGCCGGAGATCAAGCGATAGGTGCCGTCACCGGCAGGGACCACTGTGGGCGGCTCCAGCAGGCCATTGGCCCGGATGGAGTCCGCCAGCGCCCGCAGCGTTCGAGGGTCAGGCGTCGGGTAAAAGTTCCGGGGGTTGTCCCGGATATCGTCAACCGGAATCTCCATCATGGTGTCCGCCACGCCGGCCAGCTGCTCACCCAGCACATCCATCACGTTAAATTTCCGCTTTTCCATCCTCAGCACCTCCCGGAGATCTCTTTTACCAGCTCGGCGTAGTCCTTGCTGGCCGCGCAGTAGGGACGGGCCACCGGCAGCGGCACCTTTTGGAAGGTGGCACTGGGCACAGCCTTGGAGAACCGGATCACCGTCTCAAACACCGGAAGCGCCCCGCCCCGGATGGCCTCCAGGGCTTCCTTCTCATCCGCCATGTGCGTGAACTGCGTCACCAGCACGCCCAGCACCGACAGCCGGGGGTTAATGGCCCTCATATGTTGAAGCTGCTCCGCCAGATTGGCCATGCCGCCGGTGGAGTAGTAGTCCAGCCGGATGGGGATAATCACCTCGTCCGCAGCGGCCAGCGCCGCCGTACAGGCCGCCGACAGCGCCGGCGGGCAGTCGATCAGGATGAGATCATAGGCGTTGTCTTGGTCCGCGTCCTCCTCAATGGCATCCCGGAGATCCGCGATGGCCCGCTGCATCCGGCCTACGCCGCTCTGGGCCATGTGCCGGTCTGCTGCCAGCAAGTTGATGTCGGACGGGATCAGGTCGATGCCGTCATAGACGGTGGGCGTCACAAATTCCGGATAGTATCCAGTGCCCTCGGTCAGGAGGGCCAGCGTGTCCGCGCCCTCCTCTGCGTCGATGCCGAAGGACATGCTCAGGTTGCCCTGACTGTCCCCGTCGATCAGCAGGATCCGCTTGCCCTGCTTCGCCAGCAGATACGCCAGCGTGGCGGTTGTGACGGTCTTGCCGACGCCGCCCTTGAAATTCAATACCGCAATAGTTTTCATGTTTCACCTTTCCCCCTTGGCTTGATCCTCAGACCGCAGCGCCTACGGCCTTGAAAAGCGGCGCCAGCTCAGGCCAGAAGGCCTCCCGCCACCGCTCTCCGGTAATGGAACTGCAGAACTCCACCGTGCAATACCGCCCCGCCGGGTGGATGTAGATCACCCGCGCCGGGATCGACCCTACAGTGCCCAGCCCGCTGGTCGCCTCCAGCGTCGGTTCGATGTTCAAGATATCTCCGATTTTCATGTTTTCTTTTCCTCCGGGAAAACCTCGTCAATGTCACCGCGATCCTCCACAAGCTCCATCTGGACGCCGCGTCCCTCCCAGCCGTAAGCCCGCTTAGGGTCCCCGGTCTGATCCTGAAAGAAACGACGGGACTTCTTGTCGAAGTCAAGCCACTGGTGTCTGTGGGAGCCGTAGTCCCGGTTCTTCAGGATCTGCAGCAGAGGCTTTTCCTTGCCGTCCGTCTGATGGGTGGTGAGAAAAAACACATTGTCTGCCCGGTTAGTGATGTCTCCGGAACCGCTGACATCGTCTGAGGTGATTTTAGCGTTATTGTCACTGGTAGATTTCCGAGGGTGCACCACCAGATGGGTGTGGACACCCCGGCGCTTGGAGAAGGTTACCAGCATTTGCGTGAATTTTGACTGCACACGGTTGAAGTCCCGCTCTGTGGAGTTGTCAAAGTCCACGGACATGATGTTATCGACCAGAAATACATCTGCGTTGTAGCGCATGTGGGCGTACTCAAACTGCCGCAGAATGGTCTCCGGATCGTGCCGGGTGTTGCGCTCCAAGTCAAAGAGCCAGAATCGCTCGTTGAGCCACTCGGAGATCTGCTTGTCCGCCAGAGCGTCCGCGGATGCCAGTTTTTTCCCGGTGGCCTGATCCGTGATGTACCGGATGTGCTCGGGACCCGCCGCTTGCAGATATGTCCACTCCCGGAACTGCTCCTTCGGCAGCTCACCGGAATACGCGCAGACGGTGTGTCCCTGATCCAAAGCCTCTAAAAGCATCTGGCTCAGCAGCGTGCTCTTGCCGATGCCTCGCTTGCCGGTCCAAACGGACAACTCCCCGGAGTAAAACCCGCCGATGCTGCTGTCAAGCACGGAAAACCGGGAGAGGGTCCGGGGAATCTTGCTCATGTCCCGCCGGGGGACTTCCGCCAGATTCAGCAAGCCATAGGCGGGCAGCTCCTCCGCTCCGGATAGGATATCCGGGAGGTGGGCCGCTCCGTACAGAGCCACATAGTCCTCAACGGTCTTACAGTTCCGCCAGCCGGCATCGGTAACGACGTATATACAGCTGGCCGGGAGCCGGGGGCGCAGTTCCGCCACCATCCGCTCTCTGGCGATGGCGTTGGCGGTGACGATCACCAAATAGGGGAACGCCTCTAAAAACGGACGGCAGCGCACAACATCATCCCAACTGCACCCCAGTCCAAGGCACACGGCATTCTCCCGAATAGCCGCCGCCTCCACAACGGTATCGCAGATCCAGAGACCTTGCGGTTTTTCCGGATCAATAAAAGCCGGTGAGAAGGTCAGGTATTTGCTGGCCTGCTCCATAGCTGCTTTAAATTCCATCCGTGTCACCTGCCTCCCAGCTCTCACTCCGGTCCGAATCGGACCGCCCCGGCAGCTCGTCCTCCCACCGGCGGCCGTTGAGCCAGGTAGCGGGATAGGGGATGTACGCCCCGCCGTCCCGGGTCCACTGCTCACAGGCTGCCTGCGCCTTCACCGCCCGGAGGATGGTCTCCACCAGCGCCCCGTCCGGTTTCAGCTTCGCCCACGCCCGGCGGGCCTTCTGCTTATCCACATGCCGTGGATAAGCAGCCCAGAAGGCGTCGAACGCCGGATCCTCTGGGGGGACTATAGGGGGGTTATATTTAATCTTTACTGGGTTATAATCTTTATTGGGTTGTGTCGGGAAAGCCGTCAACGGCTTTCCCCGTTGCCGGTTTTCACCGTTGTCGGTGTTTTCCGACAACGGTGGCGCAAAGTCCTGTAAAACGTAGACGTTGCCGCCAAAAGTGCCGTTTTCCTTGTGCCCCTGTTCCCGCAGCAGATAGCCCACCTGCTCCAGTTGCGCCAAAATGCGCCGGATCTTATCCTTGCCCGTTTTGGTGCTGACCGCCAGACCGGAAACCGTAAATTTCCAGTCCGGCGGGCGGGACATGATATAGGCAAACAGACCCTTTGCTTCCAGCGGCAGACGGTCATCCTTGACCATTGAGTTATACAGGACCGTGAAGCCGTCTCCACGGCCCGACCTGATCTCATGCTCTGCCATATTGCCCCCTTATCTTCTCTCCATCCGATCCACGATCCGCAGCGGGATTGCCGCCACCGTCGCCACGCCGACGACCATAAAAAACATTGCCCAACCGGTCACAGGGATACCCCCTTCCCGGCAAAATTAGGTCTTGCATGCGGCGTGGATCTTGTGCTATAATTGATACATCCAGTGGTTGATCCAATACCACACACTTTTTCCCCTGAACGCTCTGAGGTTGCCGCCTCGGGGCGTTCTCTTTTTGCGCCTGAGTAGATCACCTGATAGATGGCCGCCATGGTCTCCCGCAGCTCCACCACGATGGAATCGAACTCCGGCCGCTCAGCCTCGTCAATCACGCCGTCCTCCGCGATCCGGAGCAGGGCGTCCAACCGGCCCGTCGCGTCTTGCAGACGGTTCCGCAGGGCGATGCTTGCCATGGGCAGCGGCCTTGGCGTCACCTCCGGCATTACGCCCAGCCGGTCCGTGGCCTGCGCGTGCTCCAATGCCAGCCATGGGCAGCTGTACACATCCACCATCTTGGCCACCGTCTCGTCCTTGGGCACCGTCTTGCCGCCCTCGTACTGTTTCAGACTTTCCGGGGACAGCCCAAGCAACTCCGCTGCACGTTCTTGGCTCATTCCGGTACTCAGCCTTGCCCTTTGGTACAGATTAGGGCATTTCTTGTCCATTGTCTTTTCCTCCTTCCTGCGCTACCATGTAACCATCCACCGTGCCAATGGTACAATGGGGATGATGTAGCGCTTCCCCACCTTCTTGGCCGGGAACTCGTCATTGTGGACCAGCGCGTCCCAGTCCAGCCCCAGCAGCTTGCAGGCCTGATCCTTGGTCAATACCTCCTGCTCCGGGAATTTTGCCTGCAAGGATTGCAGCTGATCCCGGAAACTCTCACGCTCTCGTGCCATGTCCGCTCCTCCCTTCTCACGCGCTCTCCGTCCGCTGGACGATCTCCTCAATGGGGACGCCGAAGATCAGCGTCATGCGGAAAACTCTCTCCAGCTCCGGGGTCCGCTGGCCCAGCTCCCACTTGCTCACCGTGGGCACGGTCACGCCCAGCTGATCCGCCAGCGCCTTCTGTGTCATCCCGGCAGCCGTCCGCAGCTCCTTGACTCTGTT